>JGI12316J15310_10000031_pt30 | contig 177660 bp, 131 predicted proteins | sample MarCyaLeptolynsp_FD_15310 | JGI IMG/M metagenome (IMG submission 15310)
TAAGTCCTGAAATATCTTATAGACATGGTCTTAATAGTGTTTCATCCGAAGGATTGTGGAATCAAGATATTATTCGCTTGGGTTTGGTTGTATCATTTGACTTTAAAATATATGATAGAGTTTATGGAAGACTAGATAAAGATCCAGTGAATCAGCCACCAGCTGAGTTGCCATCCGATATTGTAAAATATGATACAATACAGAATCAGACAGATATTGTTACGCCGATAGAATCTGATAATGAAGAGCAGCAAGATCAAGTTCTTGTGAAAAGTATTACTTTTCCATCGATTCAGATGACTGAGACAGTTGTAAGTCAGACATATCCAATATTGCCTTATATTTTCTTTGGTTCCGGCTCGGATGATCTTGCGCGTAGATATAAATCGAATACTGCGCCGGATACATTTGATGAAGAAAAGCTACCACGATCTACCCTGGATATATATTATGCAACACTTGATATCTTAGGTAGTAGAATGATAAAGCTTCCAGGTAAGATCACTATTAATGGCTATCATAATGGGGTTGAAGGGATTGATGCTAATACAAGAGATCAGCTAGCTCTTGGGCGTGCAAATTCTATCAAAGATTATCTTGTTTCTAAGTGGGGAATTGAATCTGATAGAATTAGTACAAGTAAAGGAAACTTACCTCCAATTGCTACAAGTAATATTTATGAAGAAGGACCGGAGGAGAATAGTCGAGCAGAAATTGAGGCTAGCAATCCGGATCTTATCCAGCCAATAGTATTCAAAAGATTTTTAGAATATGGTCTGAAAGGAAATAGGCTAATACCAGTGATAGATGTTTCAGATGGAAAAAGCATTCGTGATATTGAGATCTTTCTGTCATCCGGAGGCCAGGAAATATTTAGATATTCTGGTGATCCTACAGACCTTTTATCCAAAGGTATTCCGTATAATGAACGCGATCTTCAACTCTTAGCCCAGACACTTAAGGATGGTTCGTCTGTGGGAGAAATTAGTATTTCTGCAACGATTACTGATTCTGAGAATAAGAAGTATTCATATGAAAGCACTACCCCGGTTGAAAAAGAACTAAGTGACTATGAGGTTGGTAGGATCAATCTAATTGTATTTGATTTTGATCAAGCTTCTCTCTCTGAAGAAAACAGATCAATGCTTGATAGATTTGCAGTTAGCGATGATTGGGAAGATAGTGAGATTACTGTTACAGGGTCTACTGACAAACTGGGAGAACCTGATTATAATAGAGACTTGTCGTTGGCAAGGGCTAGAACGACTGAGCGTTATCTAAATACCATAAATGATGATCTGCCTCCAATTATAGTGAAAGGGTTAGGTAGTTCAGAATTATTGTTTGACAATTCCCTGCCAGAAGGGCGTTTCTACTGTAGAACCGTACTTATTGAAGTAAAGACACCGATAAAAAATGATTAATAACTCTCTGGAATAGCTATGAACAGAAGAGAATTCCTAAAATTGAATGTTGAAGCCTCGGGTAATGCTAGCCCGAATTCATTCGTTCTTGAGCAAAATGATTGGCCACTAGTGGCTAATAAATCTAGTCTGACCCGAGACGAGGCGGCTCATTTGCTTCGTCGATTTACTATGGGGCCTACCCTTGATCTTATTGATCAGTTCACTGGAATGTCAGCATCCGAAGCTGCTGATATTTTACTGGGTGATGGTCTTGACCATCTTCCTGAAAATGAATCTAGATTGCCGAATGCTGAAGGTGATCTGACATGGCTCGATACAGTTGAACCACATCCACGGAGCACAGGCTCTGTTGATGTGATGTTCCAAATTATTGGACGCCATCGCGGTAGATATAATCAATTAAATCAGTGGTGGATGCAGGTAATGCGGGATGAGGATATTGATCTAACATCTCCGTCAAGAGAAAAATTTACCTTATTTCTCAATATGATATGGAATGTAGAGTTCACCTATGACACTGAAGACTACATCCCTCCACCACTTTTATACCGTCATAATAAAACACTAAGGCGTTATCATTTAGGCAACTATAAGGATATAGCATTAGAGATGACACTTGATGGTGCTTATCTTCTCTATCAGGGACTTAATGAAAGTAAGGGTAATCCAGGTGAGATACCTAATGAGAATTTCATGAGGGAGTTGCTAGAGCTTTTTACCATGGGTATTGCCAATATTGAGGAAGAGATTCCGATTTATACAGAAAATGATATTAGAGAAGGTTCGCGTGTTCTTACCGGCTGGAGAGTCCCGGCACATCAAGGACAAGTAAGGCCAAATGGTTACTTCAATACATATTTTGCTCCACAATTTCATGATCTTGGTGGCAAAAATGTAATGAAAGCAAATATTCCTCCAAGAAATGAACTTGACAATACCGAGTTTAAAGTTAGAGAAGAGGAAGTAAAGCGCCTGATAGAGATCTTATTCGAACAAAAGTCGGTAGAGATATCAGAGTTTATATGTGAGAAAGTATTTACTCACTTTGTTTATTCAAATCCTAATGCGCTTGACCGTGCCTTTATTTCGAATATGGCAGGTGTATTTCGAGATAATGATTTTGAATTATTACCGGTTTTTAGATATCTGATTGAATCGGATTACTTCTATGATCCAACACTTATTGGTATACAAATTAAAAATCCAGTTGAGTTTATTGTTGGGCTTGAAAGAGCCCTGGAAACAAATTACGGTAATGCAAGGTGGAGTGGAATAAATAATCTACAGATGTCTCTCTATGATCCGCCAAATGTTTCAGGCTGGATTGGATATCGTACCTGGATGAGTACTACTACTTATCCCGAACGGGCAAACATCGCTAGAGCTATTGTAGAATCAATGGGTAGTAGTGATGGACCAACACCAACTGAATTTGCTCAGAAGTTTAGCAATGTAGATTCATTCTATGGCTTTACTCAGCAATTGGTGGAGCTCTTATATCCGAAAATGATAGATGACCAAAGGCTATCATCTATGGTCAATTATGTTAAAGAACAAAATTCATTTAGTAGTGATGCTGAATGGCAAGACTTCCTTTCAAATAATACATCTAAAGCAGATAGTATAATCAAAGAGATACTATCATTAATTGTTAGCAATCCTGATATTAATTTAGGGTAAGGGGTAGAAAATGAACAGAAGAAATTTCTTACAGACTTCCGCAGTAACTGGCTCGCTTCTTATGGCTGGTTCAGCAATACCCAGTATGGCAAAGCCCAGATATGCCAAGCAGGAGAGCTTCGATTTCATGAATAATGACAATATTATGATCATCGTAGAGCTATTTGGCGGGAACGATGGGCTAAATACTGTTATACCGGTTGATAACGATCTTTATTATCAGTATCGGCCAAATATAGCACTTCAGAAAGATGTTGCAGTCCGCTGGCAAACCTCTTCACTCTATTTTCATCCGGCATTAGTTGAAAATATAGAAACTGGTGGTTTTATGTGGATGATGGATAATGGTCAGTTAGCTGTAGTCGAAAGTATAGGATATGATAAACCGACTTTGTCACATTTTCGCTCTAAAGAGATATGGCAGTCTGGAATTAATAATAAAGATCCTAAGGTTAAATTGGATGAAGGCTGGTTAGGTCGGTTTATCGCTTCTAAACTACCTGAATACCCTTATGTACTCCCTGAGCATCCTGTATGTATCAGTGTAGGCGGAACTGTCCCACTCCTTTTTAAAAGTCGCAAAGGCCATATGGGTATTGCTGTTAATAATGCTGGTTCTTTCGCTTCCAAATCAGCTGGTCTGAAACCTCAGTTCCCACTGTTGGGCGGTGAGGGATATTTTATCGATGAATTTAACTTCATTTATAATATTGCTTCTCAGAGTGAGCAGTACGGCCAGGCTGTTACTAACGCCTATGATAACGGTGAAAATATTGGTGAATATTCTGATACAGGTTTATCACAAAAATTCAAGACGATCGCCAGGCTTATTTCTGGTGGTCTTAAAACCAAAGTGTTTTATGTTGGTTTAAGCAGTTTTGATTCACATGTCCAGCAAATGGGTGAACCGTTAAGTGGCCAGCATCCTTTACTTTTAAATGAACTTGCTAGTGCTATATCAGAGTTTAATCGTGATGCCTTAGCCCAGGGATTTGCTCAAAGAGTTGCCGGTATGACAACTTCTGAATTTGGTCGTAGAGTGAAGGACAATGGATCGCGTGGTACTGATCATGGTACTGCAAGTAATATGTTTGTTTGGGGTCATTTTGATTATATCAATAATTCTGCTATCTATGGCGATCCGCCCAATCTTGAAGATTTGGATAGAGGTAATCTCAAGCACCAATCTGACTTCAGAATGATCTATGCGGATTTCTTGGAGAAATGGTTTGGAGCAACCGACGACGAAATAGATGAACTTTTCCAGGAAAATATCGGAGCTATGAATATACTCAAAGCTCGTACTTCGTCTGTTGAAGAGCAGAAATTCATATCGGATAATCCATCCGGGTTAAAGATATTTCCTAATCCGAGTTCTGGAAATGCGAGTATAGGTTTTAATGTGTCGCGAGCAATCAATATACGTGTATCTGTTTACACTCAAAAAGGCCAAAGGGTATATGATGCTTATGAGGGCCCTGCATCACTTGGTTTTATGACAATACCATTACGCCTCAATACAGTTGGTAAATATATAGTTTCGGTTAAAGTAGGGCAGAGCAGACTAACAGGAATACTTGTAGTAGAGTAACATTATCGAAATAAAAAATCTGTTATATAGAAGCTGCCGGATTATCATTTGGGTTTACTTTTGTTTTCAATGATATGGAATACAAAAGTAGATTTATAGGTACCTGGCGACTTAAGGAAATGTCGCTCAGAGGAAATGATGACAAACCAGTTGTTTTTCCCAATGGCAAAAATGCTATCGGGCAATTAATATATACTCAAGAAGATATTATGTCTGCCCAGATCGGTGACCCCGATCGGGATCAACATGCTAATAATGACTACCGATATCCTAGTCAGGAAGAACTAAAGAAAAACTATTCACAGTTTATCTCATATTTCGGATCTTATGAAATCTTTCCGGCTAAAAGACTAGTAGTGCATAATATTAAAATGAGTCTTTATCCAAACTGGGTTGGTACAAAAGTGAAGCGCTATTATGAATTTAGAGATGGTGATAATACACTTGTACTCAAAGCCACGCCTATTAAGTCTGGTGATAATCTTGTTGAGCCTGTCTTAATATGGACACGTCTTATCTTATAAGAACCATCCTTCTACTTTCTCGGAAAACGCCATTTTCCAACTCATAATAATAGATACCGGATTCAAGTAGGGATGAATCAAGATCAAGAATATGATTGCCAAACTCCAGAATTTCTCCTTCATAAGATGTATGAACAAGGTTACCGGAAACATCATAAATTCTTAGCCAGACAGGTTCAGATTCACTAACCGAAAATTCAATTCGGGTTTTATCTATCCATGGGTTAGGGTAGTTCTGGGATAGAGCTGTTATTTCGTCTGTAAAAGTCAGGGTACTGATATTACAACTTTGAGAACTGGAGAAAGTGATTGAATTAATCGTTTCTTCAAAAGTATAGAAAAGAATATCCTTGGTATCAAAACCGTAGTTGTGGAAATTTATGGGTGAGTCAATAACATCAGGTACTGTAACCAGAAAACGCATTGTTCCAATAGGTCCCTTCAGTACGGTCGGTTCGGATTCAAACGAAAGCTCAAGAAAACCTGGGGTATCCGAGACTGTAGGAGTGAAATTACCATTTGGTGTAAACTGCAAAAAGCGCAGGGCTCTGGGATTCCAACTTATATCAGTTCTAAAGCTAACATTGGTCATGTAAACCTGTTTCCCATCAAAGTCAATCTTGATATCTTTCTCAAATTCAACTGGTATATCTATAATCTCTCCAATTTGACCATAGACTGTGTCAGGCGATATGAATGATTCCGGAGTACCGGACAAAGTATAGAAATCAGGTGCAAAACCTAGCCCAAATACCTCGGAACTATCACTAAGGTAACAACGGTCAATAAAGGTTGTAACAGTATTGGACAAACTGACAGGTCTCTTAGGGCAGAATCTAAAACGAACAGTAGCAATTTCTCCTGGCCAGATTGTGTCCGAAGCACCTGGTGCAGTTACAATACTGAGTGTATCAGATGAATAACCTAGAATATCACTTACAAGAATAGGTATCTGGCCGGTATTCTCTATTTCATAGTCAGCTTCTGTGCAATCAAGTACTTGCGTAGCTGGAAAAGAAACATCACCTACCACTTCAAAACTGACTTCATTTACTACAACTACAATCTCATCATTTTCCGCAAGTACCTCATACAATATGATATCCTCAGTATCAAAGGAAATAGAATCAATTCTAACAATAGAAGTGTCTCTTATTAAACCCTTGGGTAGCAAACGAGCAGTAAACATAGGTTTGATCGAATCAACACCACATAAATTCTTAGCTCGCCAGATATCTGTAGAATCGGTACTTTCAAGTAGTAGCTTGTCACTTAAGAAACCAGGACAGCTATTTTCAGGATCAAAGTACTCCGAAGTTATATCAAGTAGTTCATATTTCGATTTATCATAACTTAGTCTGAAATCAATATCAACTACAGTAGCAGGTATTTCTCTGGATGTGTAGAAAGGTATTACAAGAGTATCACATTCGGATATAGTAATTGTATCTCTGTCCAGCTTCGGCTCATCAATATGAAAAGCTAATCCAAATGCAGGTGCAAAACCCAAACCAGTGACAAATAATGATGAATCATTCGTGGCACAAGGCTCGGCAATATGTAGTATTGCATCAGCTTCGTAGAGTCGCGGTGCCCTCGGATAGAAATCAAATTTTATATTCATCGAATCCAGGCTTGATACATATATCGGGAAACTTCGCTCAAGAGAATCTGAGGCGAAAAAGACCCTGTCATCAGGTACAAATGTTATACTATCAATCCTAATTATAGAGTTGTCAGGGTTCAGTTTGATATCGTTGGGTACTTTTATATATCCTATTTGAGGTTCAGAGAGAGTGTCAACTCTAGTTGGAGGGAAGGTTGTAGAATCAGGTGTTGGCTCGAAAAGCAACTTCCGTTTTCCAATAAGGTAGATATTGAAATCGTTAGGTCCCCAGCCCTCACCCGATGCCTTGAGTCTGAAATAGGTCTCATTATTCAGGCTATCCCTGTCCGGAGCCTGACGAGGACAGTATTCCAGATAAACTATGTCACGACTGTCAGCCGGGATTTCATAAGGAGAAATCCCCATAGGAGAATAAATGGAATACCAGTTAAAAAACTGTTTCGAAGGATATGTAAGTCCGGTATCATCCAAAGAAATATCATCTATAGAAATAGGAGAACTTTCTGACTCATTGTCCAGATAGAACTCTTTACGCTGACATTCACATGGCGCAGCATATCCCATAGCTAAATCTCTGATACCAATCTGAAGTGGATATGTCTTACCAAAGCCTGAAATGGGTTCGCTTCCTATAATCGAGCAAGGCTGGGTAGTATTAATAAAAATTGTATCATTGAAGCTGAGTGGAGCATTGGGTTGAAATTCAACCAGTATCTGCATTGTATCCCCCAGCTGAAGAACTCTTCCCTGAATATCACTTGTAGAAGGGTAGAGTATTCTCATATCTTGATTGCCTTGAGCAAGTGCGATATCATCAAGTGTAATTTCACCAGAAGTTGATACATTTTCAACATAAAGTGTCCTTACCTCAAGCTCTCCTACTTCCTTAATCCCAAACTGACCATTATTACTAATATATAGCCGTGGCAGTCTGGAAGTACCATAAAGCTTAGCATTCCATTCATTACCATCCTGATCCTCAAACCTAAGGTAAGCTCTGTCTCCTCTTTCAGCTGTAACATCTGAGGGGCTGTAGAGTGCAGTATATTCTAGTTTCTCACCTGGTGCCAGAGGTAGAGTAAATATGTTTAGATTAGGATTTTGAACTGAATTTATCTCTGTGATCGTAAATTTACCGGCCGGATCATCTAATTCAAAATTATTCAATTGTATAGGCGAAGATGAAATATTAACTACTTCACCCGATACTGTTTCACTTCCACATCCAAGAACATCATCGATTCGTGTAATTTCAGGTGAGAAACTCAGTGCCTCTAGCACACCTTGCCCTGTTAAGTCTATAGTATAAGTATTATTGCAGGCATTTTCCCAGGCAATAAGCTTATCCAGATATTGATTTGGAGCCGTAGGGCGGAATGCAACATCTATCTGTCTGGTGGCCTGAGGCCCAATTGTAAGTCGGTTACCATTATTAAAGAAGTAGACTTCCGATTTATTTAAAGCCAGATTTAGAGTAAGCGGAAGTGATGATTTATTTCTTATATCAATAGGTATCACAAGCTCCTGGCCTACAACTACATTACCATAGTCAATATTTGGAAGAACAAATTCAAAATCAGGATCAATCCCTGTTCCTTTTATATCAATGGGATAACGAATTATACAACCATTGTCCGTTTCAACTCTGAAGATAATCTCACCATCAAAATTACCTTCAGTTGGAGGTATGAAGAGGAAATATTCATCCGAGAATGATTGATTAGCAGGCATATCCTTTGGTAGGTTACGGTCTACTCTGGTATCATAACCATTAGGGTAACTAACACTAAGTAATTTTATATCTCTACTCGAAAGATTATCAAGAAAAAAAGTGAGCGCCTGCGATACCTGGCCCAGGCAGACAGTCCCAAAATCATGTTCCAATATAGAGTCTTGGCCATTACGGGAAGTAACCTGAAACACATCCTCAACAATTACCTGGCTGGGTATTACATAAATACCATCAGAACACTGATCATCTGTATTAATAGTGATATCGGTAGTGAAAGTACCAGATGTATTCGGATTAATAAAATCAATAGTCAAATCACGACTTTGCCCCATAGGTATCTGGAACGGTGTTGAAGGCGAAGATACTTGCCATCGCGGATCAGGGATAGAGACATTGGATACATTGAGAGTTCTATTAGTACCAGTAACATCAGAATTATTCGAGATACGAATAGTTTTACTGACTACCTGTTCACTTTCACAAAACGAGCTTATGATACCATAGTCAAGAGTATCATTACCAATATCCATCAATACATCTGTTATCCTGGTGATATAGACATTAGCATTTTGGTATACTACTGCACCGCAACTATTATTTCTTTGTAGCCTGATAACATAACGTTTTGTACCAACCCAATCTGCATTTATTTCAAATTCAAATGCCATAATGCCATTATTAATATCTCTGGGTGTAGCATCGACTGGTAATAGATCGGAGTTATTCATATTAATCCATCTACCTTCGTCATTTACCTCCCAGGTTCTTGCTCGCATATTTATACCAGCAGCACACGATGACGTGTCTTCTACCACAAACCTATACCTTTTAGTACGCTCACACTTGAGTGTATCGGGAAAAGAGGCAGCTTCGTATACTTTAAAAGGAGCAGGGTTTGGGAAAGACCCTTGAACTAGATTTGCGTCTCTCAAACTCCCTGAATATCCATTATTACTTGCATCACAGAGAGTATAACTATTAAGTGGGTCATTCGATCTATAATACAAAAGAAGATTAGCAGAATTCATACTATGACTGAGATTCTTATGACAGTCTATCCAATCGGCTGTCTGGGGCACACTCCAAATTTTGATCTCATCCATTCTGCCTTTAAAAGACTTGAAGTTTTCAGCACCGGTTACACTATTAGCTGAACCAATAAGCATTCCTAGAGTTTTGCTAGCTGGTGATGACATTCTTGTTATGGGATAATTCGGATTTGTTCCAATAGCTGATTCTACACCATTGATAAAAATACTTGCCGAATTTGTAGTTGGGTTAAATACAGCTGCAATATGAGTCCATGTACCCATATACTGTACAAAATTTGGCGCAACAGCCCTGGTATTATCTACCGAACGATCTTCATTTTGGGGTATCTGTACCGGATTTTCAACCTCAAAGACAAGATTACCACCTGCATCTACATATAATACCCATGCATCGTTATCTTCCTCATTTGGTCCCCATATCCCAGCTATATATACTTTCTCTCCGACAACCTGATCCATATTTAGCTTGGCTTCAAATGTAAAACCATTTTCCAATTGTCCGAAGAAAGGTCTGTAATCTACAAATACATGAGAGCGGGATGCACCTGAATTCCTATCAAAAACAATCGAGCGGTCAGTACAACCACGTCGTTTGTCACAGGGTGCCTGAGAGAAAGTTGCTTCTCCCAGAAAATGTAATCCCAATATCAGAATGATAATTCTAACTAACATATTCAAGTTAATTACCCAAAATAGTTTGGCTACTTCTTATACAACAGCCAAAACCCGGTTTTGTCGCATTTAACTGTAAGATAAGCAATGATATACTGATATGAAAATTTATTAATCATACAGTAGTTTTTTAAGTTAGAATCAATCATTACCCTGAAAATTGATAGAATTGAATTAAATATAATAATAGCCACTTCATAGTATATCTAAAGTGGAGTACTTTTGCTTGAGAGAGTTGAGATTTTTACTCAGATCAAACCTCTGATCCTATAATTGCAAATAGGGCAGCAATCACTTATTTTGTTTAAAAATAATTACACATGTATCATAAAAACGGATATTAAAATGGTGAAAACCTATTTCTTATGGGCTATTGCATTTGCTCTTATAGGCCTTATGTCTTGTGAAGAAGGGGCAGAGCCAGCTGGTGATGCTGATCTACAGGCTGAAGTTCAGTCATATCTGGATGAATATTCTAAGCAATATCAGATGCTCTTAGCTAGTGCATCAGAAGACCAGTGGTCACTGAATACTCGTATCCTTAAAGATAATAAGGTTAATGAGGAAAAGGCTCAGAGAAGTGAAAAAGCTTTTTCGACTTTTACAGGATCGCAAGAGAATATTGATAAAGCCAAGAAGTATCTTGAGAGTAAGGATCAGTTGACTAAGAAGCAGGTAAAACAGCTAGAAGTTATTCTTTATAAAGCAGGTGGGTCGCCGGAGAGTGCTGGTGACTTGGTAGATAGTCTCATCAAAGCATCTACTGAGCAGACCACAGCTCTTTATGGATTTGAGTATCAACTGAATGGTAATCCAGTTTCTACTAATGAGATCGATAAAAAATTGGTAGGCCTCAAAGATGTTAATAAAAGATTAGAGGTATGGGAGGCATCCAAAGAAGTCTCGAAGGGTCTCAAGCCGGGTTTGGCCAAACTAGCTAAATATAGGAATGAGGTGGTCCAATCACTTGGCTATGATAATTTCTTTCAATATCAGGTTAGTGACTATGATTATTCTACTGACGAACTTTTAGAAGTTACTCGTGGAATGATAAGGGAGCTTTGGCCTCTTTATCGGGAACTTCATACCTGGGCTCGCCATGAGATGGCTAAGCAATATGGTGCACCTGGTGTGCCTGAAATGATTCCTGCTCACTGGTTGCCTAATCGATGGGGACAGGATTGGACAGGTCTGGTTGATATAGATGGTCTTGATCTTGATGGTGCACTTGCCGATAAATCGCCTGAATGGATTGTTGAAAAAGGAGAAGAATTCTATGTAAGCTTGGGCTTCCCTAAGCTACCAGCAAGTTTCTATGAGAAGTCTTCACTCTATCCGCTCAAAGGAGATGAAGGGTATATGAAGAATAATCATGCTTCGGCCTGGCATATGGATAATGAAAATGATATTAGGAGCTTAATGAGTGTAGAGCCTAATACTAAATGGTGGTCTACTACCCTTCATGAACTAGGGCATATTTATTATTATATATCATATACTAATGATAGTGTACCGCTTCTTCTTCGTGAAGGGGCAAATAGAGCATATCATGAAGGTATTGGAACAATGATCGGTATGGCTTCTATGCAATTACCTTTCCTCAAAGGTCAGGGGCTGATCCCTGAAGATGCTGAAGTTGACGAGATACAACTCCTACTAAAAGAAGCTCTTGACTATGTAGTTGTAGTGCCATGGGGAGCTGGTGTCATGACTGAGTTTGAGCATAGTCTTTACGCCGAAGGCCTACAGCCAGAGAATTATAATGCCAGATGGTGGGAGCTTAAAGAAAAGTATCAGGGTATTGTACCTCCAAATGAAAGAAGTGATGAATATGCTGATGCAGCGAGTAAGACACATATAAACAACGACCCAGCACAATATTATGATTATGCAATAAGTACGATACTTATGTATCAAATCCATGACCACATTGCAAAAAGTATATTAGGGCAGGACCCACATGCTACCAACTATTGGGGTAATCAAGAAGTTGGTAACTTTCTTAAAGAGCTTACAAAGACCGGATCAACAGTTCCGTGGGATGTACATCTGCAAAATATGATTGGTAGTGAGTTATCAGCTCAGCCTATGGTTGATTATTTTCAGCCGTTAATGGAATGGTTACAAAAAGAAAATGAAGGCAGAGAACATGCCCTGCCAGAATCTATTTAGAAGTAAGCAATACGATACAGGTTCGTATTATTATGGTGAGGGAGCTTTGTGTAACTCGAAGCTCTCTCACTTTGTTATAGATAACACCAAAGGTTTACAAAATTTTGAATATTTATTCATGCTATGGTGTAAACTTTAACTTTGTATCAGAAAAATAATCATAATCAGTTCAAAGGAAAAAATGAGAAGGATATACACATTAATAACTCTGATATTATTAACAGCTGCTACAGCACTTGAAGCAGTTGAATACAAAATAGATACAAACGGTGAATCGCCAGATCAGACTAATTCAGTTTATTTTGATCTGAAAACTAAAAATATTGCTGAGGTTGATAATACGGATTGGGATCTTGCATTCTCTACAGCCGGACAAGCCACAGCAGTAATTCATACTAGTTCAAAGTATTCTGTTTTTGTTGTTCCGAATTCTAGTTTTAATACATTTGGAACCGAGATTGATACCACAGGGATCATGTCTTGGCAGCAGACTTTCAATGACGTAGACTCATGGGGGTATGGTTCACTTAATTTGGGTAAAGACGGATTTGTAGATGGTGATGGAGATTATGGCTGGGGTGCTTATAATCCGCAAACACATACTGTGACAGGTAATAAAGTATTTATTATTACTGATTTCGATAGAAATACATATCAGTTGGTAATAGATGGACTTTATAGTGGAGAATATATTTTTCTCTGGGCAGAACTTGACGGTAGCAATGAAGAAGAAGGTGTTGTTACTAAAGATAATCAGTCCGGTAGCTATCTTACCTATTATGACTTTGAGACAAAAACATCATCATTAATGCCTGAGATAGGTACATGGGATTTTGTCTTAGAAGAATATCAAGGCGATCTTGGTGGGGGAGTTTTTTACGGTGTTACTGGTATCAGAACTTCACCTGCAGTTATGGTTGCTGAAATGACAGTAAATGACCCTTATCAGGCTACTGCACCTGATTTCCCTTCTGATGCATGGTCTTCTAGTATTACAGAGATTGGCCATGATTGGAAAACATTTGATCTTTCAACTTACACCTATCTAATTGATGAGGATAAAGTATATTTTATTCAGAGAGTAGACAGTGAAGGTAACTCAATAGGCGATCCATATCGCTTTATCCCTAAAGCATATGAATATGGTACAAATGTATTTACTTTTGATTTAGATGATGAAAGTTCAGTTCTTTCAGAAATGGATCGTATTGAAATCTACCCTAACATAGTTACGTCGGGAGATGCTATCCAACTACCTAGTGACGATCAAAATATCTTATACAGAGTACTTGATATGACGGGCCGGGAGATATTAAGTGGTGTCGGTACAGCCTTGGAGACTAATGCTTTTACTTCTGGTAAGTATATTGTTGTTTTCGGACAAGATGAAAATATGAAATTATCTCAGTTTATTGTTAGATAAAAGTTTAGCTTGTTTTTCTACGGGAAAATATTGTTGCTAGTTTTTACAGGTCTGCTGATTAGCAGGCCTGTAACTGCTACTCAGGATCTTCAAACGGGTAGAAAACTTTTTGTGAAAGAGTCTGGTGGTGACCAGATGCCGGGTGTGAGTGTTAGATTTAGATGTCTTGATGGGTGTGAAGGTTATTCACTTGAGTCCCGAGAGCAAGTCCTTTTGACTGATACTGAGGGTTCCACAGTAATCCCTTATCAGGGTAATGTTGAGATTCTAGTAAGGTATTTAGGATATGAATCAGTATTAGATACTGTGGAAGCTGATGTTCAACAGTATCATGTGAAGCTAGATGAGTTAGAGTTCTTTGCTCAAGAAATGGTTGTAACAGCACAACAATCGCAAGTACAATCAATAGATGCTATTCAGAAAATTAATATTATTTCTGAAGAGAGAATTAAGCAGCAAGCTGCCTTTTCATTAAGAGAATTATTAATAGCCGATGCTGGCATACAACTCTCACAAGATGGTATTACTGGTTCAGGAGTAAGTATCAATGGGATTTCCGGAGAAAACGTCAAGATATTGATGGATGGTGTACCTTTGGTTGGTAGGCTAGACGGACAAATTGATATTTCGCAAATCAATCTGGCTAATGTAGAAAGAATCGAGATAGTAGAAGGTCCTATGTCTGCTATATATGGTTCCAATGCGCTTGGTGGAGTGATTAATATCATTACGAAAAAGCAGGCAGGAGAAAATCTGACATATCATTTCAATACTCGTCATGAGACGATTGATGGAGAGCTTCTGCAGCCCCACGAAGGTATATATAATTTTGATGGTGGTCTTGGCTATGGTTTTGGGGACTTCTTGATGAAGCTATCAGGTAGCAGAAATTATTTTGGTGGAATGAAAAGTGAATCCGGAGGTAGAAGACAAATCTGGAGCCCGAAAGAGCAGTATTCTACTGATGTATCTTTGGGTTATAATATAAATAATGATACTGAATTATCATTTTTAACCAATTATTTTAACGAAACACTAATCAACAAAGGTGACTTGATCCAACCATTTGGTGAGACAGCTTTTGATGATTATTTCTATACAGATAGAATAACTACATCGTTAAATCTGGAATCATCTGATTTTCTAGGAGCGCAGTTAAATACCGTTTTATCATATAGTTATTTCAACAGGATTAGAAATAACTATATAATGAATCTGGTAACTCTGGAATCCGACCTATCTGCAGATCCTAGCAGGCACGATACCACTACATTTGATAATATAATGTTACGATCATTTTATACTGTTCCGGATTTAGGTGAAACTACAGAGGTTCAATTAGGTATTGAGCTTAACCATGACAGGGTAGTGGGTGAAAGAATAGAAGGTGCTACCGGACAGACTATTGAAGATTACGCTGGATTTATATCAGTGACACAAGAACTTGGAGATTTCAAACTATTACCAACTATTCGTTTCATTCAAAATAGTCGTTATGACGCTCCTGTAATCCCTTCGCTTAGTCTTCGTTATGGTGGTGTCGATGATTTGGTTGTCAGAGCTTCAGTGGCAACAGGATTTAGAGCACCAAGTGTTAAAGAGTTATATCTGTTTTTTGTTGATGTAAACCACAATATCAGGGGCAATCCGGATCTTTCAGCTGAGAATTCGATAAGTGCTAATCTTAATTTAGATTATCAGATGCCTTTTGGAAAAAATGACTTTCCATGGCTTTTGAAGTTTAGCTACAAAATATTCTATAATAGAATCAGAGATAGGATCTCACTTGCTCAGGATATAAATGATCCATCACTTTATTCTTACTTTAATCTTGCAAATTTTATATCTGCAGGCAACGGTATGGATCTTTCACTGCTAACTGACGATTTTAATCTATCAATTGGACTTGTTTCCATTGGCCGCTCAAGTGTATTATCTGATAATGAAATAAATTTCACACCTGAAATTGACTTAAATACCTCATACCGATTTAGTGATCTGGGACTTTCGTTGGCTGTTAATGCGAAGTATACAGGACAAAGGCCAATCTTCCTGGAGAGTGGAGAAGACATTATTCAGGGGTTCATACCAGCTTTTACGAATGTGGATGTTTCTTCGAATTATGAGATTACGGAGTCATTTGGATTTAATATTGGTGTTAGGAATCTTCTTAACATAACCACACTCCAAACAGGTGTTGGTGGAGGTGGAGTGCATTCTTCGGGTAGTGGTGGTGCACCGATTGCATGGGGGCGTACATTTTTCTTTGGATTTAGTATTAATTAATTCCATGAGCAGATATTTATTTTATATAGTTATTGGGTTCACAATTCTTGCAATGTCTGGTTGCTTTGGTGAAGATGATCCGGTACAGCCTTTTACTCCTGATGGTACTACTGTAGACAGAGTTACACTCAATCCGCGATACGATCAACAAGTATATTATTCGCTTTTATCACAGCAAGTGACAGCGTCAAATAGTATTGAAGATTATGAGCTGGTTTTTGCTTGTATGCCTAATGATTATGCAATAAGTACTAATCCGGCAATGTTGTTGGATGGTGTTAATCTTGGGAAACTACCAATTGATACACCACTAGATTATAGTGGTGTAACACCTCTATATTTGAATGGTGATAGTTTACCATTCCGCCAGGAACTTTATACCGGTAATGTTGATGATTTGATAATTGGTCAGTGGCATGAAGAAAGTAATGGAGTGTTGAAATCTAAAGATAACCTCTATATACTTTCATTGGGTTTGGATAGGCGGTCTGAAATAATAGGTTACTTTAGGCTTAAGATTGATTCGGCTGATGTAGCGAGATATTATATTAGAATAGCTAATCTGAAGGCAGATAGTATTATAGCTGTAGAAATTCCCAGAAAACCATTTATTAATAACATAATGTATAAGATTGGTGAAGGTGTTAAAGAGATTGAGCCACCATCTGAAGATTGGGATTTGTTTTTCACTCGTTTTAATGATAAGACACCCGATGTAAATCTTGATTCATTTGATTATGCTGTTGTAGGTACTTTAATTAACCCGAAAAGGATTAAGTCACAGGATGTCATAGAAGACTTCAGTTCTTTTTCTCTTACCGAAGCACAGACAGTGACATTCACTGATTCAATGCATGTAATTGGATATGACTGGAAGACTTTTGATCTTGAAGCTAGTATCTATTATTACAGGGATAGTTTGATATTTCCTATATCAACAGCCGAAGGTATATATTATAAATTTCGTTTTCTTTCCTTCTTAGATGATGGAGGCCAGAAGGGAACACCTGTTTTTGAATACATCAAGCTTTAGTTGCTAACTGTATTATTATTAATGACTTGTCGTAGTTGGACTTCGGGCGCCTGTTGTATAATATCTTAAAGAAATTATCTATCCATTCGAGCAAGTATATATTCATAAGTTTCATTTATACGCCTCGAGAGTTCTTCATTTTTTCTTACAGCATCGGGATCATTAGGTGCTGTATCAGGGTGCGAAGTAGCAAGTAATTTTTTTCGGGCAGCTGATAGATCTTCCAGACTGGCATCTGGTGGCAGACCAAAGAATGCAAGAGCTGAACCTAGCATGAGTTTATTTCTTCCTGCCAGATCACGACGCAGTTTGTGAACAGTATCATCCTTTTCAGTGATATAAAAGTCAGTAATTTGATTTATGAAATATGCCGCCAAGGGTTTTGCAGAATGCTTTTGGTTGAGTTCTCTGTTGTTGCCATTTCTGATAATTCCAAATAGATTTTTAATAAACTCTCTTGCATCACCATCCATTATACTTTTTTCCTTGGTAAAACCTATTACTTTGCCAAATACAAAAAGGTAATAGCCATGAAGAGGGCGAGTTTTGGGACCAGCCCCCATATAGCGTAATAACTCTCCAAGTGCTAATTCCATCGGGTCTTTGGTATCAAATGAATATTTTGACTCAATGAAATATAGGTCATGTACTGGTACTTTTGTAGGTAGAAAAGGCCTACCAGTATCAATACCAGCATTAGAGTTATACTCCACTAACATATTTTCAAGAATTTCTTTAAGATATGGATTCGCTGTTTGGTTTGCGTCACTTGTAAGGTGAAGTATCATTGCATCAGATGATGATACAAATTCTATGATCTCCCAAATAGTTGTTTTCGTATTTCCCAATATTATCCTGTTTAGTTATGGATATGTCTAGCGAACAACAACAAGTGTTCTGGAGTAGCTTGCAAAGTTAGTAGAAAGGCGATAGTGATAGGTACCGGGAACCAAGGAAGAAGTATCGAGGGGAAAGTTGAGAACACCTATCGTATCAAAGTTAATTGAGCGAGTTAATACTTTCTCGCCAGTATTATTAAACAGTTCAAGTTTGACAATAGAAGGTTGTTTCAATGCAAAATTAACATAAGTGAGATCATTTGCAGGGTTAGGGTAGTTACCAATTACAAGCATATCCGAATGATTCTCTACAGATGTCTGAATATTATCCGGAGCAAGATCTGCAGCTTGAAGATCAGGAATTGGGTTAGTGGCATTATAGATGGTTTTTGTTCCTTCATCCACGCGTAGTGAAGCACCAATTGTTTCACCAGTGTTGGGTTCAAGAATTGATTGCATATAGAGCCAGTCAGCTTGAATATGATTTGGTGTTGCGTGTAAAAGAATATAGCCGTGTTGGTCTGAGTTGAAATGGTTAATCCATGGAACCTGGCTTTTTGCGACAGACTCTATGAGCAGAGCTAGTGTCGAACGTTCTTCCATCCTCTGACCTAATGGATCAATTGTGCCTCCACCTAGCGGATTAGCAAATTCAGATAGCTCATTAAGGTTTGCTGATGTGACTGAAGGGGTTGTAAACTCGAAACCAATAGATCCAGCGCCTGATACAGAATCATAGATAGATGTATATTGTTCCTGATCATCCATTAGATTGTGCCCGAAAGACATATGAAAATCTCCGGAAAGAGCTCCCACGTTATCAATGCCAGCTGCTCTAATGGCGTTAAATATGGTTCTTCTTTCAACCGGATATCCATCCCAAGCATCGAAGTTAGTTAGTAGGTTTACAGGTAAGTTTACCATCATTACCGAAGATCCCATTATTTTCCAAATTGATTGGCTTTGAGTAATTGAGGATATCAACCAATCTCGCTGAGTTGTCCCAAGCATAGTACGGTTTTCTGATTGCCAGTCCAGAGTATCAACTTCACCACTATTCTCACCTTTAGGTGCTATCTGTTCGTCCCGCGCTGATAGTCTTGTTTCCAACATGTAAAGATCAAGAAGACCACCGAAGTCAAATGAACGATAAATAGACTTGTTATCATTGGGTTCGGGTAGCCTTATTGGCATCCATTCAGCATAGGCTCGGGCAGAGTTATCTTTTCTTTGTTGCCAGGAACCTTCTTCCGATGAATGGTTGTCAGCTCCTCCACTCCAAGAGTCATTAGTAGATTCGTGGTCGTCCCATACAGCTATCATTGGATGTTGTTGGTGAAGTCTGCGTAGCATGGGATCAAGTCTATATTGCGAAAATCTTATTCTATAATCTGCCAGTTCTATTGTTTCTTTATTTGGATCATGTTTGCGATCAGCTTCCAGGTCAGGATGATTATAATCTCCTCCAGGGTATTCATAGAAATAATCGCCTAGATGTATAACAGCATTTAGGTCTTTTCTATCAGCAATTCTATCCAAAGCGTTGAAATATCCCCACTGGTAATTAACGCACGAGATCACTGCCAGCTTTACATTATCAGTATTCTCAGGGAGGGTGCGTGTTCGTCCTGTCTGAGACCATTGTCCATCATATTCAAAAGCATAATAGTATGTAGTATTGGGCTCTAGCCCTTGTACATCGACTTTTACAGTATAATCTGCAAATTGATCGGTAGTTACTTTTCCCCAGGAGACTTTGTCTCCAAGCCCTATATCGCGATATATGTGCCATGATACTGTAGCAGGCCCTTCATTGTCCGGAGTTATCCGAGTCCATAGGATTACTCTGTCTGTTAATGGATCACCGGATGCCGTTCCGTGATAGAAAGGTTTCAGAGATTCGTCGAATACTTGAATGCTATTTGATCGCATACTTTGATCCGGAAAGTAACCGTGTGGGTGTAGTTGACTTTCGGTGGCAGAGAGACAGTATGATAAACCAAGGAAGCAAATGATAAATGCTGTAATGGATATTGCCAAATTTGATAATTTCATATATACTTTTCCTATGATATGTTTATGCTGCTTTTAGATAATACGAGAGTAGTGTTAGTATATGATAAAATAGTAGTTAATAATTATCAAAAGTTTATAAAATAAGAGTTGTTCAATAATTAACGTATTTTTGTATACAAGAGAAAATTAGGAAAAAGAAGTGCAAGCTAAAGTATTAGAATTTGGTGATTATGAATTGATATATGCTGAGGCTGGGCCTGTATATACGAATCTTTATATTCTGATCAATAAGAAAACAAAGAAGGCCGTTTCGTTTGATACTCCACCAGATAGTAAGCAATTTATTGATGCGGTACTTGAGAAATATGGTGCTACTCTGACAGATATTTATCTAACTCATTCCCATTGGGATCATTTTGGCGATGCTATGGCTGTGAAAAGAGATTACAAATGTGATATATGGATAAATCAACTTGATGAGTATAGGTTATTGGAACCAAATAAATATATAGGCTTTGCTCTTCCTATTGAATTTGAAGTAACATCTCCGGATCATTATCTAAGCGAAAGCGGTAATATATCGATATTGAATTTGCATATTGAATTACTACATGTTCCGGGTCACACTGAGGGCAGTATTTGTTTTGTAAGCCATGATAACAAGTTTGTAATAGCTGGTGATACTCTATTCAGAGGCTCAATAGGTAGGACAGATTTACATGGCGGTGATATGGAGCTACTCCTTTCTTCTATCAGACAAAACCTTTTAAAACTACCAGACGACTATACGGTTTTATCCGGTCATGGACCTGAAACAACTATAGGGTATGAGAAGAAGTATAATCAGTTCGTGGGCGTGGAACCAATGACAACAATAAGTGTATGAGAAATATTATTTGTGTAGGATTAGCTGTTTTATTTGTCATTTTTCTTGGCGGGTGTTATTCTTTTACGGGTGGTTCTATTCCGGAACATCTTAACTCGATTCAAATAATGAGTGTAGTAGATAATAGTGGCTATGGGAACCCACTATTTAGAGAGGAAATGCAAAACTATCTTGTTGATAAATTTATAACAGATGGTTCATTGTCAGTAGCTGAAAATAACGGAGATGCAAGACTAACTGTTACTATCTCTTCAATACAAGATCAGACTATAGCTTTAAATGCGGGCGAGTTGGAGACAGAGAGAAAAGTTGTAGTAGTTTGTAGTGCCGAATACTTTGATGCTGTTGAAAGAAAGCAGGTTTTCAAGCGTAATTTCAGTAATGAGCAATTATATTCACTCTCAAACCCAGTTGCTGAACGTAATGAGGCGGTACTCAAAGCTATGGATCAGGTAAGTGACGATATTAGATTGGCTGTAGTATCAGGGTGGTAACTGAAGTAGTTGGAGTTTGTATTCTATATTTATGCTTGCTGTCTCTTCATAGTCTTGCTTTATGGAGTTGGAGATTTATATCTTTTATGGATTCAGTTTCAGGTTAGATATCAGCAAAGAGAAAAGTACCTTGAAGGTAAGATCAACTTAAGTTTGCCAAAAAAGCTACCCAAAGTTACAGTCCAACTACCTATTTATAATGAGGGTAGTATAGTAGATGAGCTATTATATAGTATTACTAAACTAGATTATCCGAATAATTTGCTACATATTCAGGTATTAGATGACTCTGACGATGGTAATGAAGCTAGAACTACAGCATTGGTTGACTATTATACAAAAGCAGGGTATGATATAGATTACATCTATCGTCTGAAACGTGATGGATTTAAAGCAGGGGCCCTGAAAAATGGAATCAGGAGTGCAAAAGGTGATTATATAGCAATATTTGATGCTGATTTCAAACCCCAGACTGATTTCCTGATGAAAGTTTTGCCATACTTCTTTGAGGATCATATAGCATGTGTTCAGTCAAGATGGGGTCATATCAATGAAGACTTCTCTAATTTAACTAGGGCTCAGGCAGTTATGCTTGATGGTCATTTTGGAGTTGAGCAATCCGCTAGGAACAAAAGTGGTCTATTTCTAAACTTTAACGGCACTGCAGGAGTCTGGAGAAAGAAGGCAATTATCGATTCTGGTAATTGGGAAGGAGATACTCTTACTGAAGATTTAGATTTAAGTTATAGAAGTCAGCTAAGAGGGTGGCGTATTGAATATCTTAGTAATTATTATACCGGAGCTGAATTACCGATAACTCTAGAAGATTTTGCTCGGCAACAGTATAGATGGTGTAAGGGTTCTGTAGAAACAGCATTGAAAATACTACCTCGCTTATTAAAAAATAAATTGAGTGTAAAGCAAAAGATCTTTGCTTTACACCATCTTACAGGTAATTTACTTTATCCTATAACTCTGCTTATTGTCTTATTGTTCCCTCTAGTTGCTCTATCTGCGGGTGTATTATCTGAATCAGGACTAACCTCTTTTTCAGCTTTTTTCACTGGGATGACAGCAATATCATTGCTTACTTTATTATTCTATCGATCTGGCAGGCGTAGCGGGAGACTACAGAGTTTGGTTTATCTACGTTTTTTAAGTTTAGTTATAGGTTTGAGTATTCGAAATACTATTGGAGTTGTTGAGGCTATGTTGGGTAAGAAATCCCCTTTTGAACGCACTCCAAAAGACTATAAGGATAAAGATGTTAAAAGAAAGATTTATTCTGTTAAGGATAATTATATTCATAGCTTAGAGTTACTTGTAGTACTATACTTGATATTAATGTCAATTAGTTCTATTTATTGGGAACAGTGGTCGCCTCTTGTTTTATCACTGCTATCTGTATTTGGTTTTGGAATGATGTGTTGGAATTGGGTAATTCATCATATGCGTTCTTTATGGAGTAAAAGAGTAGGACCATTTTTTAGCGTGATTATCAAAAGTACTAGTCGAGAAGGTGATGTTCTACGTTTTTCAAGGAACAAGTAGTTCATTAGACTTTAGATTGTCCAGAAAATAAGGTAATTTTGTACTCAATAAAGTAAACAAGTATATAAATTTATTCAGGTAATTAGTAATGGCAAATCATCAACCAGATGTTGTAGTAATTGGTTCTGGACCAGGCGGTTATGTTGCCGCCATTAGGTTCGCTCAGTTGGGTTTCAAAACAATTTGTGTTGAAAAAGCGGAGCTTGGTGGAGTGTGTCTAAACTGGGGATGTATTCCCTCGAAGGCCCTTCTTAAGTCAGCAGAGTATGCTCATTTTCTTGGTCATGCAGATGATTTCGGATTCGAACTGAAAGGTTTTGATTCAAACTTCAAAAAAGTAATTGAACGTTCTAGAGGTGTTGCTAACCAGATGTCTGGTGGTGTGAAGTATCTCTTCGGTAAGTATAAGGTGCAACAAGTAACCGGGCATGGCCGCATAGCTGCTAAAGGTAAGGTTGAAGTTGTAGATGAGAATAACAAGGTTACTGACACTATTACAGCAAAACATATTGTTGTTGCAACTGGTGCCAGACCTAGGGTAATGGAAGGTATTGAGGTAGATCGTAAGAATATTCTTACTTCGAAAGAGGCTATGCTTCAGGAAGCTGCTCCTAAGTCCATGATTATAATGGGAGCCGGAGCCATCGGTATTGAGTTTGGATATTTTTATAATGCCTTTGGTACTGAGGTTACTGTTGTTGAATATGCTGATAGGATACTACCTATTGAAGATAAGGATGTATCGAAAGAACTTGCTCGTTCTTTCAAAAAATCTGGTATTAAATTAAAGACAAATGCCAGGGTTGTTTCTGCAAAATCTGTAAATGGTGGGGTAGAGGTAACGATAGAATCGAAAGGTAAACAAGAGGTACTTAAAGCAGATAAGGCTATCAATGCGATTGGTGTCCAGGCGAATCTTGAGAATATTGGTTTGGAAACTGTAGGGGTGAAGGTTGAGAGAGGTGCTATTGTTATAGATGAATTTATGAGAACAAATGTTGATGGTATCTATGCAATTGGTGATGTTGCTGGTGCTCCATGGTTGGCTCATAAAGCTTCTGCTGAAGGGGTAGCTTTGGCTGAAATAGTGGCCGGACATAGGGACAGTGGTATTGATTACAACAATATACCTGGATGTACTTATTGTGTTCCACAAGTAGCCTCTATTGGTCTTACGGAAGAGAAAGCTAAAGAAGCTGGTCACAAGATAAAAGTAGGGAAATTCCCATTCACTGCCAATGGCAAAGCGCATGGTATTGGTAAAGCTCAGGGCTTTGTGAAGATGATTTTCGATGAGCAATATGGAGAAGTACTTGGTGCTCATATGATCGGTCCGGATGTTACCGAGATGATAGGTGAGATTGCTTTAGCAAGATCTTTGGATGCAACTGCTTCTACTATCTTCAGAACTATTCATGCACATCCAACACTTTCTGAAGCCATTATGGAGGCTTCTGCTGAAGCTTATGGTGAGGCAGTGAATATTTAATCTTTTAAAATTTGAAGATTAGTGAATTACTTGAGTCGCCCTTTGATCAGGGCGACTTTTTTATTTCAGAGATCTTTAATATATCGATAACTATATTTGGTTTATATATGCCTCAATTTCTTTATGACCGGTAATAGGTAGGCCACATGAAAAACCTTTGCATTTATATAAGCGGGGTAAGCTATCATTCTTTAGATCTGGTAACCAGGCCATTTTTTCTTTTAGTTTTTCATTGTTTGTTGCATCTCGAATAATAATGATTGGTCCCACTCGATTAGCTTTATTTAATCTAATAACATAGTCTTTGATATTTTTTTCAGGAATTTGTTCAAGTAAGTATATTTTTCTTCCAATTATCTCTTCGGCAAAATAAGATAAGAGCATTGTGTAACCTTGAGGGTATTGACTGATATTGCTAGCTAAGCTATTTATAATTCTCTGTGCTCTTGTGAAGTACTGACCATTAGCCATGATATGCCCTAAATAAAGAAGATTACCGTACATTATTGAAATCCCGGATGGCATAGCAGAGTCAAAAGCACCACTGGGTCTTACTGGTAGAAGGTTATTCTCTTCTGCATGATAATATGTACCATCTTCTGAGGCAAACATTTCTTCGGCTTTATCAACAAGCTCAATTGCTTTTATTAGATATTGCGGTTGGCCGGTACTTATAAATATTTGAATACAGGCTGATGATACATAAGCATAATCATCAAGGAAGGCTATTGCATTACTGGATCTGCCATTTCTGGATGAGTGAATAAGTTTATCCTTGGCTGTCATTTTATCTAAAAGAAATTCAATGATTTGCTTTGCTTTATGAAGAAATTGATCCTGTCCGGAAGTGCAATATTGTCTTACAAAGCTAATCGCTGCCAGGCCATTCCAATCGGATAGTATCTTATCATCAAGTAAAGGTTTTTCTCTAGTATTCCTTGTTTCTAACAATACTCTTTGGATCTGACGGTAATTAGCAATTTCAGTAATCGGATGCCGCTGACCACCCCATGCGAAAAGATTAATAATATTTTTTCCAGTCGTCTGTTGTGTTGCTTCATCCAAATAATTTCCTTCTTCAGTTAGATTGAAAAGTCTCTCCAAAGGGATTGCTATTTCAGAATTAGCCGCAGCTACCATTGATTTCTCTAAACCGTGTATTTCCTCTAACGACCATAGATAATATTCACCTTCGCCTTCACTTGTATCTGCATCTTCGGCTGAGTAATATGCTCCATATTGATCTCTGAGTACACTGTCCATATAATTGGTAGTTTCATCAGCGATAATCTTTAAAAAGGAAGATTCAATTTCATCAGCTGAGAGATTAGAAACTTCGGCGAGAGCCCAAAGATGCATAGACTGATCATATAGCATCTTTTCAAAATGCGGAACTAGCCAGTATCTATCAGTTGAGTACCGATGAATTCCGCCTCCGATTTGATCGGTTATTCCACCTAAGGCCATTTTTCTTAATGTATTAATGGTCATTGATTGAGCTTCTGATGATTTTCCGGGTGCACCTGTTGATTTATAGAACGCTTCCATCCTAGTGAGGAAGATCAGGTTGTGGAGTGATGGGAATTTTGGTCTGCTACCGAATCCACCTTCCTCTTTGTCATAATTATTTCCGAGTTTTTCAAATGCACGATTTAAAATTGACTCGTCGATTTCTATATCTAGGGTTCCAAGATTGCTACTCTTTAGTTTCTCAGTAATAATTTTTCCATTTTCAAGTAAATCACTACGGCTATTATTCCACATTTTCACAATCTCATTGAGAATAGTCGAAAAACCTTTTCTACCAAACCGATCTTGAGGGGGGAAATAAGTGCCGCAGAAAAAGGGTCTTCCTTCAGTATCAATAAATACTGACATAGGCCAACCACCACTGCCTGTCATGATTTGAGTGGCTGTCATATATAACGTATCGATATCTGGCCGTTCTTCGCGGTCAACTTTGATCGATATAAAGTACTTATTGAGTAAACTAGCTATTTCAGTATCCTCAAACGACTCGTGAGCCATAACATGGCACCAATGACATGAAGAGTAACCGATTGACAGAAAGATTGGTTTATCAAGTTTTTTTGCAAGTTCAAATGGAATCCGACTCCATTCATACCAATCAACAGGATTATGCTTGTGTTGCAGTAGGTAGGGTGAAGTGGCATCGGCAAGTCGATTTAGCATTTCTATCTACGCCTATAGTTTAGATTATTAATATGCAGTCTGAAAACACTATCAGCAGAGCGTATTTTATAATACGTGACAAAAAGTATATATTTGGTTCGCTTGATTATTGTTATAAATATGACGTGTTTGTTATGAATTTACTTGTTTTTCTAGCCTTTGTAATATGTTCTTCATTACTTCCGCTTTATGGCCAGAGTTTTAATGAACAGACTGTGTTCAGAGGTATGGACTGGAGGTTGAGCGAATTAGGATACAACCGCTTTCCAGCTTCATCTGTAGAAGCTATGGCAGGGAAATCTGACCAAACAGGTGATAATTTTCGTCCGGAATCTGGTGAGTTAATAGACAGATACCCTACTGAGGAAGAGGATAAAGAACACGAAAAATTTATGGCTGGAATTAGGGGGCTGGGTCCTATTAGTCTTGGTTTGTCTGGTGCCCTAACTCTACGTTATCTTGCTATTTATGCCGACTACGGGCTGACTGGTTATCAATTTATGGCTGGTATTCCTTTAATAATGTCGGGCGATGGTTTCTTTGGTCTTGCGGTGGGCTATAGCGAACAAAATTTTAGCGATGCTAGTTTGGGAGAATCTGATCAAACTAGTTTTGAAAGCTATTTGCTATTTGTAAATTATCTTGGGGTTGATGTAAGAGTAGGTTATAGTAGTGCAGTTGACAAAAGGATTTCACCTTTACGTTTCAGTATTGGTTATTATATCAACTTCTGATTTTCAAAGCTATGAAGCTAGTTTGTATTTTATTTGTAGTGCTAGTATATACTTTTTGTGTAGGGCTATATGCAGATACAATCCCTAATGAAAAGCTAGAGTACATTGTCAGTATGATAGATGGTGAGATAAAATACTGTAATCTGATCTCGGATAAGGGAGATAGCTATCTATTTCAGCTTGGAGATAGTTCAATAATAAAAATTCCTAAAAACGAGGTTGATGAGATTAATCCTAACCCCATTGCTGTTACTAATCAACCTAGTATTGAATCAGTTTTGTCTTCCTCATCCATTGTGGAGTTAGATTCTGTTGACCCGGATGGAGGTACTTTAATTGGAATTACCCTTTTGACACCAGGTTTCATTAATGCGGTAATGGGACATGTGAGTGAGAGTTTTGGAGCTAGAATAGACGTAGGCTTGCTATTCGAGAGCATGATTGCTTTTCAGGCTGAATTAATGTATCCAATATCTTTCAGAAAGACATCATTTGTTGGCATTGGTATGGTCTTTGGGTCGATCCAATCCAATGGTGATGATGGTTGGTATGGTTTCAGTGATGAAGAATATATATATGCAGGTATTATACTCGATGCGAATTTGTTCGGATTTGATTTAAACTTTGGACTAACATTCGGATCGGAATCTTTTTCTGAACCTGGTCTTTCTTCTACAACACGATCTTCAAGTCAGTTCTTGATCAGTTTGGGTTATGTACATTGGTTCAATGACTGATTGATGCTATTTCTTTTTCGGCTTGAGCTCTTCAAAAATACCCGAATCAAATTTTGGTGCAAGATCGATTGATTTGACAGTCAGTTTACTTTGTAACTGTCCATTGAACTTACTAGTAATAACATGTGGTAGTAGAACTCCACCAACTCTTTTATAGCTATCAAGTACTATTTCTTGTTTCCCCTGAGGAGTTTCTCTAACTAAAAATCTTACATAGTTTGTGGCTGGATCAATAAAAACATTGGTATTCATATCAGGATCATCATTGGCAGAAATGCTAACCTTGCGGTAGCTAAAGCCATCTTTGTTTTCATCACCAATATATCTTGCTTTACTATTCTTGGGATCATAACCATATAGTGGACTCTTAAATGTTTCTAATTGGCTTATAAATTGTGATTTCATATTGTTAAGATACTCAGGTGGTATGATATCGACACCACCATTAGTATTATTGGCCCATCCCTTTTCACCGTTAATAACAATCGAGCTTGTCATTCCATTTGTTTTCGCGTCCATTCTAAAGCGTTCATTATCATCTATCCAAAGTGTATTTTCACCTTTCAAATATGGTGAGTCAACTTCTAAAACTACTTTCACATCTTTGATCTTTTCAATATTGGATATTCCACCCATTGCTTGTAAGTTCAAGCGAATAATTTCATCTAGATCTACGGTTAACTCACCCTCTGAAAACTGAGAGTATGAACTAGTACTAAAGAGTAAACAAACTATTATAAGGGTAACAGCAGTAAAGTATTTGTTTTTCATAGGTCTATATATTTATAGTATGAGATAAGGCATAATACGAGTTGATAGATATGATGTTTGGGTAATGGTAGCTGATTAGCAGTCTAATCAGCTATAATATGTTCAACCTTCTTTGTCAATTCACTTATCTCGCGCTTGCTCATGTTATGGTTATCAACCTGAAGTATCTCTGAGAGGTTGTCAACTTCGATTTCTCCTTTCAGTAGCTTACCTAATACTTTGAGTTCAGATGCTGTGAAGATCTGGCTATTAAGTGTATAATCTTCAAAAGCCTCCCACGCAACCGGTACAGTTTCCTTAACAATTTCAGCCATTGCTTGAGCAAAAACTCTTATTTCATACTGGGCATGATCATCAATTCTAAGTCTTAAAAAGTGAAGAAGATTATGTAAGTCTATTTTCCAATACCATTCTGTGTAATTAGAGAGAGGCAGATTGATACGTGCTATTTCTCTAGCAAGTCCTTTTTCTAAGAGTTCTTGATATTCGTTATAAAGATTTATTTGAGTATGATTGACTTTATTATGAATAAAATTAGCATCTTCGGTATTCATTCTTTCATCCGAACGGCCTTGTCTATTCATTGTACTTTGAGGTCGTATTTGATCTATCTCAGGCAGATAGAACTCGTCCTTCATTTCAGAATATCGCCCACTGTATTCATTTACGTTGGCTGTTCTGTGTCTGATCCATTGCCTGGCAATAAATATTGGTAGTTTAATATGGAATTTAAATTCTACCATTTCAAAAGGAGTCGTATGCTTGTGTCTCAATAAGTAGCGAATGAGGCCTCTATCTTCTCTAAGCGTTTTGGTTCCTTTTCCATATGAGACCCTGGCAGCTTGAACTATTGACCCATCATCACCCATTACATCCACCAGGCGGACAAAGCCATGATCAAGACATTTAATTTCCTTACCGATCAGGCTGTTTTTTCTATCTTCAAGAGATTTTTCTGACATGCTGAGATTTATTTTGTTTTCAGTATTACCTATTTTACAATTTAATGATTATGTCAACAAAAGATATGAGAATCATGGGTAAGAATTCAGCTTTAAGCATTATACTAATTGTTCTAGGTCTACTTATGATACTTGGGCAGTTTTTTGATCTTGATTTTGGAGATAGTATTAGTACCTGGTGGCCAATGATAATGGTACTGGGTGGACTATACTATCTTGGTCAGCCTGAAGAGAGTCTTTATACGGGTTTAGTTCTGACTGCAGCGGGAGTTTCGTTCCAACTATCTAAACTAGATATTACTGATTCTTTTTGGTCGCTTTTCTTGCCACTGTTGCTGATTATACTAGGTGTTTTCTTTGCCAAGGGGAGTAAAAATAAGCAGAAACAAGCTGAGCATAGTGATGATTATAATTATGAAAAAGCCCCAGGGAAGAATAGGGGTGGCATAGGTCAGCATCAGAGTAGTGCCTCAAATTCGTTAAACCATGATATATCAGCTGCTTTTTCAAGTACTCAGAAGAAAATTGATGATAAAGAATTTACTTATTGTAGTATATCTTCTGTTTTTGCATCCTGCGAAGTAGATTTGCGTGATTGTGTGGCTCTCGGGAGTAGTGTAGATCTAAACTTAAGAGCTATCATGGGTAATGTTGAGATAATGGTACCTTCTAACTGGCAGCTTGCTATTAATGGATCCCCAGTCCTTGGAAATTTCGAAGACAGGACGCGTGGGGCTAGAGAGACTGAGGGCAGACCAATTGTTCAGTGTACTGTTTCGGTTGAATGTATTATGGGGAATATTGAAATAAGAGACTAACTGTTCCCACTAGAATTTATATTCCTAGGATATAATCATTTATTATTTCCTGGTTCGTCTGCCCATTTACACATATATAGTTGAAATGGTTCATTCAAAAGCTCATGATAAGGCATTATTCTAACTGTTGCGCCCTGCATTCCGGATTCGGCCAATGAGATTTCGCAGGTATATTCATATTGACCATTATTTTCGCCAATCAATTTCATAGGTGTGATTGCTGCATGTTCTATAGTTCCCTGAATACCTAGTTTACCATGATAGGTTTCTACTCGAACTGATTCAGGCGAGATGTTCCCCAGTTTCACTAAGGCTCTGGTTCTGACAGTATCACCAATTTTTGTACTATTTTGAGCATCCATTTCCATTTGTAAGATATCAACTTCATTCCATTTGTCACTAATGCCTCTTATCCATTCATATAATTGTTTTGCTTTGTTAGGTTCGGAGTTCATCTTTTCATATGCTCTTATAGCATTGGAATAATACTCTCTTGTATAATCCTTCACCATTCTCTGAGCAGAATAGACTGGTGATAGTGTTGCTATCGCTGCTTTCATCATCTGTGTCCATTTTCTGGGGATACCATAAGATCGTTTCTCATAGAAAAGTTGTGATACAGTACCTTCTAATAGCTCGTATATAATATTCGATTCGAGATCAGCCATCAATTCCTGATCATCAGATTCGCCTCCTTCGCCAATGGCAAATCCATTATTACCATTGTATCCTTCATCCCACCAACCATCAAGAACTGATAGATTCAAACCACCATTCAGAGCTGCTTTCATACCCGATGTACCTGAAGCCTCCAAAGGGCGAATTGGGTTATTGAGCCATATATCGCAACCCCTTACCAGAGCTCGAGCAATAACCATGTCATAATCTTCGATAAAAACTATACTCTTCTCTAACCCGTATTCTTTAATTTTTTTTATTATCCTTTGGATAGTTTCCTTGCCCATTGTATCATGGGGATGAGCTTTCCCAGCTATCAAGAGTTGGACAGGCCGGTCTTCATTTAGTATGATTGATGCTAATCGATCCATATCTCTGAAAACAAGATCTGCTCTTTTGTATGTGGCAAAACGCCGGGCAAAACCTATGGTTAGCGTTTCGGGGTTGAGTATCCCGTTTGTCTCACCCAAGGCTGCCGATGAAGCTGTCTGGCGAATGCCTGTATTCGAGATTCTGTCTCTTACAAGCCTTATGAGTTGCATTCTCAATCTTTGTTTCTCATTCCAGAGTTCTTCGTCAGGGATACTATAGGCACGTTCCCATATTTTAAGGTTATCAGTATTTGTTTTCCATTCCGAACCTATGTATCTATCATAAAGTTTTGCGAGCTCAGGTGCTACAAAAGTCTTTGTATGGATCCCATTTGTTACATGTCCAATTGGAATTTCGTTTTGAGGTAAGTTTTTCCATATTTTCTTCCACATCCCTCTCGAAACATGACCATGAAGTTTAGAAACTCCGTTATGATATGTTGAAAGTCTCAGACCTAGTACAGTCATTGAGAAATTTTCTTTAGGGGTATAGCCACTTTGATGCCCCAGAGCTAGAAATTCTTCCCTTTGGAGCCCCATTTTGTTAACGTAAGTCAATAGGTATCGCTCTATGAGGGATTGTTCGAATTCTTCATTACCTGCAGGAACAGGAGTATGGGTGGTAAAAATGGTAGAAGCTTTAGTAATCTGGCATGCCTCCCAAAAGTTCAGTTCGTGTTTTCTCATAAACTGTCCAGTTCTTTCAAGTAGTGCAAATGCTGCATGCCCCTCATTGATGTGATAGGCGCTGGCTTCAATTCCCATTCTTTCTAGAGCCATGGAACCACCGACTCCTAGAAGCAGCTCTTGTTGAATCCTTGTTTCTCGGTTACCACCATACAGCCTATTAGTTATTTTTCTATATTCCTCTCTTTTATTCTCTTCTATATTGGTGTCCATTAGGAATAGCCTAATGGTACCGGCATTAAGTTCCCAGATACTAAAATAGAGCTCTGACTCGGGGTATTCAATTGATAAAACTAACGGTCTTCCATCCTGATCATTTACTCGTTTCAGAGGTAGATTAAAAAAATCATTATTGTTGTATTTTTCGGTTTGCCACCCGTTATCTAAAATATGTTGTCTGAAATAACCCTCTTGGTATAGAAGACCTATTGCAACCATAGGTAGTCCTAAATCCGAAGCTGACTTAACATGATCACCACTAAGAACACCAAGTCCACCACTATAGTTCGGGAAACTTTCGTTTATTCCATACTCTGGGGAAAAATAGGCTATTGCTCCATTGAGTTTTCCGTATTGTCGTTCGAACCATTTTTTTTGATTCATATAATGCTTAAAGTCGGAATGAACTCTGTTTAGGAAATTCTTATATTCTTCAGAGTCGGATAGCTCTTTTAATCTTGATTGGCTAGTTCTATTCAACAGCATCACAGGGTTATGCTGTACTCTCTCGAATAAAGGAGTATCTATTCTTCGAAAAACCTCCCATCCCTCATTTTCCCAGCACCACCAATAATTATATGCTAGTATTTCCAGTGCTGATAATTCTTTTGGTAGATCAGTTGTTACTTGAAATTTTTTGATTGGATACATAGAAGGTTTGTAATATTTTTTTTATCGAATCTTTCTCAAAGTTAAGCATATCGGATCAGAGGATAAGGGATTGTATCTTTATTATGCTGATTGCAAGAATACTTTGGATTAGCGCTTTATCTTATCTTAGCATCTGACATATTAACGCGGAAGAAAAATCTGCAAATTCTAAACTAAGCCACACTTAAATCCATGTCTCTACAAAGTGAATTTACACAACAGGGTAATTGGTTCTTCAGATACCGAGGTCATATTCCAATTGTTTTATTCGTTCTTGCAGCTCTCTATCTTTCTATCTTTCCGTACAGAGAGTTTAGTTATGAAAATACTATCTGGCTTTTGGTGTGTATTTGTATTTCAGCTTTGGGGCAGTTTATCAGGGCTATGGTTATTGGGTTTGTACCTAAGAACACAAGTGGTAGAAATATAGTAGGGCAGAAAGCCGATGTCTTGAATACTAAAGGTATATATTCAATAGTCAGACATCCATTATATCTTGGTAATTATTTTATGTGGTTGGGGCCTATACTCTATACATGCTCTATTCCTTTTGCCTTAATCTGCTCTCTCCTTTTCTGGATATATTATGAGAGGATTATGTTTGCTGAGGAATCGTTTCTGCGAGGGAAATTTGAGGGGTATGAGGATTGGTCTTCAAAGACACCTGCCTTTTGGCCAGATTTTTCAAAATGGGTTCCAGCTCAGCTATCTTTTAGCCTGACCAACGTTATTCGTAGAGAATTCTATGGAGTTGTAGCGGTAGTCTTTTCTTTTGCATTTGTTAATATTTTACATCTGATTACTGATAAGCTAGAATTTATTCCGAGCAAAGGATGGCTTTTAGTTATGTCTATTTCTCTACTACTATTTATAGTGCTTCGTTTGGTGAAGAAAAAGACAAATCTTCTTAGAACTGATAGATAAAAAAATCCCCGCCTTTTGAGCGAGGATTTTTGATTAAGCTATATTCAGAGATATTTCTTATCTAGTGATATGAACTAGCTTCGTTACATTCTGTCCGTTTGCTTCAAGAGTTAGGTAATATGCACCTGAAGGAAGAGATGATACATTGATACCATCTTTTACATTCATACCGAAAGTCTCACCAGAGAAGATGTCAATAACTTTCTGTCCAGCTGCATTAGCCAAGTAAAGCTTTACATCTGCCTTCTTACCCATTGAAAAAGATACTGCAAGATAATCCGAAGTTGGATTTGGAGCAACATATATGATATTCATATCCAGGCTAGGCTCTATTTCTTCAACAGAAACAGGCATCTCCAGATCCATCCATCCGAAACGTGCGTCAGTCCAGCCATTAGCATACATAGTATATGCACCTACATCCAGGGTCTGTAGACGTGTCTTGAATGCACCATCAACATAACGATCACGATCTATTTTAGCCATATACAAAATAGGAATATTGTTTATAGTCTCAAATCTATCAGGAATAAAAGTATATTGGTGAACTCTGTCTCCGTCTCTTGTTATCTGGTATTCTTTCCATAGATCAGACCCTGCTTCTTTATATGAAACAAAAACCTCATCAATTTGAATTTCATCAAGAAGATTATCGTCTGGTACAAAAAGCTCGCCATCATTATCAGACTGGAATACTTCCAGTGGGTTTGCAAGAGGTATTGTATCAGTTACTTTTACATACTTCACAGCTATATCACCATTAGTATTTATAGAAACATCTACAGAGCTATTTGAGAAGTCTTGTGTGTCATAATACCATTCAGGGAAACCAGCTGGTACACTACCTTCTGTAAAGTTTGATTCATGATTAAGGAAGAATCTGCTAGTAGTACCCAAGTCAGCTATTTTTTCAATTCTCCAAGTCTCAGTGTCTCTATTATACGTAGCTTGTACTAGCTGGAAGAACCATGGGTTGTCTACATTATTATCAGCCGGGCGATATACGATAGGTATGAAAAGAGCTGCTTCGGAATCACTCAATGCCATGAAATCGTATTTCGAATAACCTACATTCATAAGACTATTTGTTACTTCATAACCATTCAAGCTGCTGAACTCAGGTCGCGAAGAAGCATAAGTATTTAAGATTGACATAGGTAGTTTTGCCCATGCACTGAAAGACACACCGTCATCAGACCAGCACATTGCCAATTTTCTGTCATTAAAGTCATCACTGAAGAAAGCAGAAAGACCGCCCCAATAAGTACCGGTATTGCCATTTCCTGGCTTAGCTCTGTCTACAAAAATATATCTTGACTGATAATTAGCAGCTCGGAAATTATCAGTTCTCCATGATGCAGGGATATTACTCTCAAAACTGATATCTTTGAGATTTAGCTTTATAACTCCATAGTTATTATCATCATCTAGTCCATCTGGCTCTTCCAGAAGTGACGCCAGGTTTGCTCCATATTCCCATCCATTACCATAATCACCTTGGTACGACGAAATAGTTGCGCGGTCAAATTTTTTGATAGGGGCAGGATTATTTAATTCCGGGCCTTCAATTTGTAACTCACTAAACTCATCTCCAAATATAATACTCTGACCAGGATCGTGAAGATTAATAATACCACCTTCGGTAGTAATAGTTGGAGCCGGATCATCCGGAGATACTCTATCAATAGTATAAGCATCTGTGTAGAACATATAAGCTAATTCACCAGGCTCAGTTGTACTACCTGTAGGATTAACTACAGCAAGAGACGGGTTCGTCATGATAAATGGTGTCTTACCTGTAGTCGTACCTATCTGACGATATGATGAATCGCGATAGAAATAAGTATTTAATACATCTCGACTAGTTATCGTACCTGCTGCGATGAGATTGTTTAGATTAGTTGCCCAAAGATCGATAGAAGAGCCAACATAGGCAGTGCCCTCAGTTTCTCTACCAAGATCAGGAACAACTAAGGTTCCACTAACAGGCTCATAAGCCAGAACCGTACCTGTACCATTGTGTGAAAATCGTACATCAAATTCTTTTCCAGTGAAAAGATTATAAGTAGACCATCCACCTGTAGCTTCAAGTTGTACTCCACCTGTTAGAGGAGCTACTTCAGATTTGTCAACTGCCTCAGACATGAAGAGCCATTTGCTCTTCTTATCATTATTCTTGGTTTCTAAATCGACAGCGTGAACGCTGCTTGCGGCAATAATTCCAGCTGCCGCCATTAGTAATAGTTTTTTCATTCTACCCTCGTGATAGTTAATTAATTACTATAATATTTTCTTATTCAATCTTATTCGGCGGAACATTTTATTCTTTCTGCCGTAGCCCGCAATTCATAATTTAACACCATGTTAACAAATCACCATGATTTTGTGGAAATTTATTCACACATTGTTTCTGTTTAGGGGCTTTATGGCTACCCTTTATGTCTAAATGGTTAAATTTGTACATGACAAAACACACCATGTAGCCATACTAACTCTACTTATTACGACACTGCCAATGTCTATATGGTTACAAAATTTAGATAGATTACAACCTAATTATATATGATGAATATGCTTGAAGAAAGCCTTATAGTTGAAAAACTTGCTGATATAAAAGATCCCCATACAGGCCGTACGCTGAGTGAAATGGGTTCTATCCAAAAGATTGAGATTGAATCAGAGAAGAAAGTTACGATTAAGATTACAGCTGATGGTCCAGTCTATTGGATTGCTGAATATTATAATAAGTCTATTATCGAAAGACTTCGCCCCATGTCGCCTGCGACAGAGTTTGAAATAATAATAGCGGAGAAACCTAAGGAAGGAATAGACAAGCGATCATATCTTCCAAATGTTAAGAATATTATTGCTGTTGCATCAGGAAAAGGTGGGGTAGGTAAGTCGGCTGTTTCTGCGAATCTTGCTGCTGCTTTGGCTGAGAAGGGTGCTTCAGTTGGTATATTAGATGGTGATATCTACGGTCCCTCACAACCGACAATGTTTGGTCTGGCCAATGCAAAACTCGAAGCTGTAGTTATGCCTGATGGATCTACAAAGGCAAGACCTACTGAGAAATATGGTATTAAAGTCGCTTCTATGGGTTTTATGATGGAGAAGGAGCAGGCCGCAATCTTAAGGGGACCTATGTTAGCAGGATATTTTTCTATGCTTTTTGAGCAATTAGAGTGGGGCCCTCTTGACTTTTTGATCTTCGATCTACCTCCCGGTACAGGTGATATACAATTAACCCTAACTCAGAAGATTCCACTTACAGGAGCTGTTGTAGTAACTACTCCTCAAGAGATAGCACTAGCTGATGTCAGGCGTTCTATATCGATGTTTCGTAAAGTAAATGTTGATGTTGTTGGAGTGATTGAGAATATGTCTTGGTTTTCTCCTCCTAATAAACCCGATGAGCGATATCATATCTTTGGTGAGGGTGGCGGACAGAGGGTTGCTGATGAAATGAGTACAGAGCTTCTGGGGCAGATACCACTTGATATGGATATGAGGCAAATGGGTGATAGTGGGATGCCAATTGTGGTTCGCGATAGTAATAGTCCGCAAGCGCAAAAATTTATTAGAATAGCAGATAGCATAGCTGGTAAGATTCGGGCAATTAATCACAAGGCAGCATTTACTAAGCTGCCTAGCATTCAGTTATAATTATTGGGATGACATCAGAAGAACATAGAATCTTACAAGAAAAGGTTGAAGCCGAACTTGAGAAGCTAAGACCTTATCTCCAAAAAGATGGAGGAGATATAGAATATGTAAGATTTGAGGAGAGGACAGCAACGCTTGAGCTTAGATTGCTTGGCGAATGTCAAGGCTGTCCACTTTCCTCAATGACTTTTCGTGGTGGTATTGAAAGACATATAATCCATTTCATTCCTGAGATTCGTAGAATAGAACAGGTAAAATAGAACTTATTTTAAGGCAGTTATTCCGGGTAACTCTTTACCTTCCAGGAATTCAAGTGATGCTCCGCCTCCGGTAGAAACATGGCTTACCTGTTCTGCTAATTCAAATTTATTTATAGCAGCTGCTGAATCACCTCCTCCAACAATGGTTATGGCTCCTTGCTCTGTTGCTATTGCCATTGCCCTGGCAACAGCCCTGGTCCCTTTAGAAAATGGCTCCATTTCAAATACTCCCATAGGCCCATTCCATACTATAGTTCCCGATTTGGCAATTACTTTCTTGTATTCATCTATTGTTTTGGGTCCAATATCCAAACCCATCATATTCTGATCTATACTTTTAATAACAGATATTTTTGTCTGAGCATTTTCCTCGAATTTATCAGCAAGTACAACATCAACAGGCAGAATCAGCTTAGTAGTCGAATTATTGGCTCTATCAATGATTTCTGTAGCTAGTTCTATCTTTTCTTCTTCAAGCAGAGACTTTCCTGTTTCAATATTCATTGCTTTTAAGAAAGTAAACATCATACCGCCACCGATAAGTATATTATCTGCTTGTCCAATTAGGTTTTCGATAACATCAATTTTGCCAGAGATTTTAGCACCGCCTACAATAGCGGTATATGGTCTCCTAGGCTCTGCTAGAGATGCCCCTAGAAAATCTAATTCTTTTTGCATCAGATATCCAGGTAATTTTTCTTTAAATAATTTAGCAACAGCATGGGTAGATGCATGAGCTCTATGGGCAGTACCAAAAGCATCATTTATATATACATCCCCTAATCGGGAAAGATGAGCCGCAAAATCGCTATCGTTGGCTTCTTCATCAGCAAAAAATCTTAGATTCTCTAGTAGAACTATTTCACCGGCTTTAGCTGATCTTACTTTATCTTCAGCATCTGACCCGATAGTTGTTTCAGCAAAATGAACCTCACAACCCAGTTTTTCAATTAGCCAATTTGTAACTGGCCTTAAAGAATATTTCTTATTCGGTTTCCCTTTTGGCCGTCCAAGATGTGACATCAATACAGCTACTCCACCGTCATTCAATACCTTTTTTACAGTCGGTAATGAAGCCGCTAGCCTTGTATCGTCTGCAATATTATTATCATTATCCAAGGGTACGTTGAAATCAACTCTAATTAGTGCTTTGAGATCTTTGAAATTGAAATTGTCAATAGATTTTGTCATTCTAATTACTGGGTTTTTGTTTATAGTTCTTTGATACCATCTGGTAAATTGATCCAGACTTTTTTTTCATCAAGATTATGTTTCTTAATGAAGTTTTTAACTGCCGGAAAAAGAATATCTTTTTCATTAGTTTCGATAACCCATACATCATTTGCAGGAGCGTATATAATTTCTACAATAGTTCCTATGTAACTGTTAGTTACTGCATCAAAAGTATCAGTACCAATAATATCTTCAGTTAGATGTACTTCTTTATTCTTATCAGGATTGATATTGTGTCTTTCTGTAAATACAGCTAATTCTAAGTACTTAGCTGCCTGACTCTCAGACAAAATGCCCTTGAATGCTATAATTGTACTTCTATTCTTTCTAACAAATCGAGCTAATTCAGCTGGTTCGACAAAACTTGGTGAATAACCAATATATAGCTTACAACTTTTAGCCAGTGTTGTTACTCCTTTCTGTACATCTTTCAATAGCATGTCGCCCCGAAAGCCCTTTGTTTTACTGACTGTACCTATATATTCAAGATTAGATTTATGCATATTACGGATTAATCTCGGTCTCTTTGTACTTGGGAAGTTCTACGAGAAATTTAAAGCTGTTATTCTCTTTTATAAGTGCATAATGCTCAATACCATTTGTAATCATCAAATATCGAACCCCACCAATACCATGATTATAAATTCCAATTTGCCTAAAAACATTTTGATCTAACTTTGTCTCGGTTCGCTTACACTCCACTATTAAATGAATATTCATAGCCTTATCATATACAACAATATCGGCAAGGTAAGTACGACCAGCTAAGCTGATTTTTTGCTCAAGTTTAGTTCTGCTAGCCGGATAGTCAAGATCATCTATAAGCAGCCGGCAAAAGTTCTGTCTTACCCATTCTTCCGGGGTGAGTCTTACCCATTTTTTTCTAAATGTGCAAAAAATCTTTCGCAAACCATCTACTTCAGTGGTTTTGAAAATGTATTTTGGCAAATTAAGTGTTGGCAATTCTGACAAAACTTGTACGTATTGCTGATTGGATATGAATTTGGACATTAATCGTATGTTTCAAAATTATCCAATTATTACTACTAAATCTATCATTAACGGTACCACATGTCATTCCGTAAAGAAAGCCTAAGCAATATTTCTAATCTTGATTCAGATCAACGATTTCAATCTAATTCTAAGGATACTAATATATCTGATTACTTCGGTAGACTTGTTTTCGGACCGGAGGCAATCAAGAAATATATCATGAGGGATGCATATGATAATCTTATGCAATCTATTAAATATGGTGATAGAATTGATCAGAGAACAGCTGATTTTGTAGCTGTGGGGATGAAGAACTGGGCAATGGATATGGGGGCTACTCATTTTACCCACTGGTTCCAGCCATTGAACGGTAAAACTGCTGAGAAGCACGATTCATTTTTTAAACTGGATAAAGCTGGCCGTGCCATTGAGACATTCTCGGGTTCGATACTCATAAAACAAGAGACTGACGGCTCTTCTTTTCCAAGTGGTGGGCTGCGGAATACCCATGAGGCTAGGGGTTATACTATTTGGGATCCCTCCAGTTTTGCTTTTATCATGGAGTCTTCTCATGGTAAGACATTATATATTCCCTCGATTTTTATTTCTTACACGGGTGAGTCGCTCGACCTCAAAACACCATTGCTGAAATCTGCATATGCTCTTGAGAAAGCTGCTACAGATGTCTGCCAATATTTTGATCCTATGGTCAAGAGGGTAACTACTACTCTTGGATGGGAACAAGAGTATTTTATAGTAGACGAGGCATTATATAATGCAAGGCCTGACCTTGTACTATGTGGTAGAACACTTTTTGGAAATGCTTCGGCTCGAGGTCAACAGTTGGATGACCATTATTTTGGTATGATACCGGATAGAGTTCAAGACTTTATGCACGATTTTGAAGATGATTGTCTGATGCTTGGTATTCCTATTACAACCCGTCATAATGAGGTAGCACCGACACAGTTTGAATGTGCTCCTAACTTTGAAAATGTTAATATTGCAGCTGATCACAATCAGCTACTAATGTCGATTATAGATAAGATTGCTAAAAGACACAAGTTAAGGGCTTTGATACACGAAAAGCCTTATAAGGGTATCAATGGGTCTGGTAAGCATAATAATTGGTCAATGGCAACCGATACAGGCGTTAATCTTCTTTCTCCTCAGGGAGAGCCAGCTGATGATCTGCAATTCCTGACTTTCTTCATTAATACAATAATGGCAATCCATGATCATGGAGATTTGTTACGAGCGTCTATTTTAAACGCTGGTAATGAACATAGGCTTGGTGCTAATGAAGCTCCACCTTCGATTATATCAATTTTTACAGGTGATTATCTGCAAAAAGTACTGGATGGTTTTGAGAACGATGAGCCTTATCGTTTAGATCGTGATAAGCAGAAACTTACACTGAATCTTCCGAAAATTGCTACAATTGAACTTGATGAAACAGATCGAAACCGTACCTCTCCTTTCCCTTTTACAGGTAATCGATTTGAGTTTAGAGCTGTAGGTTCCTCGGTAAACGTATCCAATCCGATGACTGTTCTAAATACTATTGTTGCAGATCGTCTTATTAAATTCAAAAGGGAAGTAGATACAAGGGTTGATAATGGGGAAGATATTAAAGAGGCAATACGTGCTATCCTCAAAGTATACTTGAAGAAGTCAAAGAATGTCATATTTAATGGAGATGGTTATTCGGAAGAATGGGTTGAGGAGGCAGAACGAAGGGGGTTATCGAATGTCAAATCTGCCCCTGAAGCTATTGAGGCTTTTTTATCTGATAAAGCTAAACAAGTATTTATGGATAATAGCATATTTACTGAACGCGAATTGCATGCGCGATATAACGTACAGTTAGAGGAGTATATAGAAAAAGTTGAGATTGAGGCAGCTCTTGCTCGCGAGATTGCTAATACACATATATTGCCAGCTGTTCTTAAATATCAGGATAAACTTTTAGGATATCATTCGAAAATGGGTATATCCGGGATTGGTGTTAGTACTAAAGGTGTTGAAAGAAAAATACGACAAATCGGAGATTTGCTTGATCAAATGATAGAAGAGCTTAACAACTTTAATGAGCATAAAGCATCAATAGATGAGGTAACCGACATTGCTCAGAAGGCAAAAGACATACATTTCAAGCTAAAACCTTGTTTCGAAGGTATAAGATCTGTAGCCGATAGTTTGGAGTTGCTAGTTGATGATGAGTACTGGCCGCTTCCGAAATATAGAGAACTATTGTTTCTAGGTTGATTCTTGGTTTGATATTATAATAAAAAACGGGAACCAAGTGGTTCCCGTTTTTATTTTACAAGACTATAGCTGACTCTTAAAACATTTATTCAATTTTAAGAATAATAACTATCATTAATCAGTTATAAAATTAAATTCTTCAGGGTAAAGTCGTAGTATATCATCAAATACTTCTCTTTTTTTGATGAGTCTATGATTTGAATTGTCAATAAGTACTTCTGCAGGTCTCAGACGGTTGTTATATTGACTGGCCATTACATACCCATATGCTCCGCATTCACGAAAGATAACAATATCTCCTTCTACTACTTCAGGAAATGGTATGTTTTTGAAGAATATGTCCGAGTTCTCACATATTTGGCCACATAAATTAACAGTCTGAGTTTTCTCAGTTTTACCATAGACCTCGGTTCTATGATATGCACCATAAAGAGATGGCCGTACAAGAGTGCCCATTCCAGCGTCTAATCCAACAAATTTTTTATATCCATTTTTTATACCGACTACACGTGAAATTAAATAACCAGCATTAGCAGCAAGATAGCGCCCTGGTTCAAGTACTAATTGAGGTCTTCCGAATCCATATTTATCACATTTCTCAGTAAAAACTTCAGTAATTAACCTGGCCATCAAATCAACATTGAGTTCGGGTTCGTGGTCATAATAAGGAACACCTTGTCCACCACCAATATCAACATATTCCGGAGTTATTCCAATAGGTTCGAAAATATCCCTGGCAATCATTAAAAGCTTATCTACAACTTCTGCAAAATAGTAGGGTTCCAGATTATTAGAACCGGTCATCATATGTATACCAAAACGGCTAATACCGGCTTCTTGGGCTGCACGATAGGCGTCGGCAGCTTTTTCATAGGGTATACCAAATTTTGCATCAGAGCCAGCAGTTGTAATTCCTTCAAAACCACCTCTGCCTATACCTGGGTTTATTCTAAATGATATCCTTTCGGGTTTTCCAACCTTTAATGCCCGATCAAGTGAGGAAGTATCATCTAGGTTAAGCATAGCTCCATCTTGTATAGGATTAGCAAAATCGCTAGGGTGTTCATAGTTACCTGTATAAAGAATATCCTGGGAATCAAACCCTGCTATTTTGGCTAGTTTATATTCAATAGGGGAGGAGGCATCGGCTCCACATCCCAATTCATTAAATATTTTTAGAACATGGATATTACTATTAGCCTTAACAGAAAAATGTATTTCATTATTAGGATAGTACTTATCAAAAGCACCTTTTAGTTTACGATAATTATTTCTGAAGCCTTCAGCATCGTAAACATATAGAGGTGTGCCATGGGTTTGGGCTAATTCCAGTATGTCGATTCCAGCTATATTATTCAATTATGTCCTCAGCTTATGAAGATAGTATTTGAAAATCATCACGGGTATATTCATTATCAAACTCAGATCCATCAGCGGCAATGATCACCGAATTTATGTACTCATTTTCAGTAACCATGAAAACAACAGTTCCAATAAATGCCTGCCAATTATTGATACCAAATGTCTCTAGGAACTTCTTCCGGTTGCCAAGTTTCAGGACTATTGTATCATCAATATAGTCATCTATAACTAAGCCAGGGTTTGAGCCAATTTTAGAATAGTGTTCATTAATTAGTATTAGAATAGAGTCAATCTCAATTGATTCAAACTGATACATTGGATTTTGGGCCATGTATCCAGCATCGTCCATATACCAATAGATCGGTGGGTATTGATCCCCTTTTATAGTATCCTGTACAACTTGGTTATTTATTTCAGGTGTTTGCTCATCACAGCTACATCCAATTACAAAATAGACGACTAATAATACTTTTATTAAAGTTGGAATTGACATCGCTTCATTTATCCCGCGTTGTTTTTCTGTTCTATAAGAGTTGCATGTAATGCACTAACAGCCGAATCTCTATCAGCTTCATCTACTACGATCGAAAGATTAACTTCACTGGCTCCAAATGATACCATTTTGACATTTGTACCACGTAGAGCCCCAAAAGTATCAGCAGCTACTCCTGATGTAAGGCCCAGGCCCTCTCCTACAATTGAGATACTACAATTATCATGGTCTATTGAGATACTTGAGAACTTTGCCAATACCTCTGCTATCTGAGGTAGGAAATTGATATCATCTATTGTAACTGAAACAGAGACTTCAGTAGTGGAAACTAAATCGACAGGAGTTCTAAACTGTTCAAAAACTTCAAACACTTTTTTCATGAAACCATAGGCACCTAGCATTCTATTAGAAACAATATTTACAATAGTAATGCCGCCTCTACTTGAAATAGCCTTAACCTTTCCACTATTTTTCGGATCTTTAACTTCCGAAGTAATCAGAGTACCTATTTCACTGGGTAATCTGGTATTCTTGATTACAACTGGAATATTTGTCTCGATTGCGGGTAATAGGGTTTTAGGATGAAGTACTTTCGCTCCAAAATATGCTAGCTCAGATGCCTCACGGTATGTTAGGCACTCAATCTTATTGGCATGAGGTATGCGTTTGGGATCAGCTGATAACATTCCACTTACATCTGTCCAAATCTCCAGACGCTCTGCCCTTAGTCCGGCGGCTAGAATTGCAGCAGAGAAATCGCTACCACCTCTTCCTAATACAGAAGGTCTGCTATACGAGTCGGTAGAAATAAATCCAGGAAATACATATATAGTGTTTTCTCCATCTGAGATATGATCAGAAAGTTGAGCTAACTTTTTATAAGTATAACTAGCTTCTAATTCGTAATCATTCGATCCGCCCTTTGTGTAGATATAATCTCTACTATCCATCAGCTTTACATTTTGGCTTAAAGACTTTATGTAGTCGGTAAAGACTATAGCAGATATTTCCTCTCCCAAGCCGTAAATTTTTTCCGGACTAACCTGGTTATTCTTATCCGAAATAGTGTCAATAAGATTATTGACATACTCGATAGTAGAAGAACTAAGTCCTAAATCAGAGATTATTTGCTTACTTCTATCTCTTACAGCTTCTACAGAACTAAGATAAGAATTAGTTTTTCTCATCAGGAGTTTTTCCCAAGCCTCGTAAAGAGTATTAGTAATACCGCTAAAAGCAGATACCACTACTACTCGTATAGCGGATTTGTTCTTCAGAACAATCTCAGCGGCACTCCTGATACTGTTAGCATCTTGTACTGACGTACCACCAAATTTTAGTACTGTAACTTCTAATTGCTCTTTCAATATTCTTCTTCATGAGAAAGTAAATTATTTTAAACAAAATTAAACAATTACCAACAACGTACGTAAGCCCTGTACTTAGAAGAAATCCAGTATCTTGTTAAATAAATAAGGGTTGTAAAATGCGCCTACTTATACCTGTTATCCTTCTGGGATTATCACTAACATCTCTATATTCGCAACACATACCACCAAGCCTGACACTCCAAGGTGAATATGTGGTAGGCGAAGCTCCGTATGAGTTTATCTTTATACCGGAGAATCAGACAGGTGATAATACAGTTTATATTATCTGCGGGGGATATGATCAAGATTTTGATGGTGTTTATAATGAGGAAACAGACAGGAAGGCTTCTATATGGAGGCTTAGTACATCAGACCTGAACCCAACCAAAGTTGCTGAATTTGATGAAGGATACCCAAAGTTTCCGGTCAAGGCTTTCAATGCAGGAGATTTGGCATTAATACCTATGGCAGATAATACTGTAAAAGGGTTTGACGTTACTACTTATGAATTTTTGGCTGAAGATCCATTTGAAGGGAATGTCACAGCACTTTTTAATGGTGGAGCCGATATTCAGACTTTTCTACAGGTTGTTGGATCCGAAGGTGAATCAGAGATTCTATTCTTAGTCAGTGGAATGCAACCGCTGACTCTTGATGCTGGTAGTCATACAACTGATATGGCCTTGTTTAGTAGTGGCTTGGATACTTATTTGGTGACAACTCATCATGACGGCAATTTTGCTAATTGGTATGCACGTGTCGGTCAAGTTTCTTTTGGTTTCTCAGTTACATGGGACTATGAAGAGATACCTTTGGGCGATACCCCGAATGATATAGTCATTAATTATAATGATGGCAATACCGATGACTTTGTAATACTTGGGAATGGTAGCCATGAAATCTATATTATTGATGCATTTCAGAAATCCCTGGAAACAACATTGCCTACGGGTACTACCGGATTTGATGGTCCTCGTAATGGTTTCTTTATTTCGGAAGATCTTTTATTGGTTTCTACCTATGCTTCTGAAATGTTATTAGTTGATATGGAGGAATTGGAAGTATTGAGATATCAAATTCCGCATAAGGGTGAGAGTATTATTGGTGATGAAGAAGGAATGGTTATTCTTATGCCGTTTAAGAATGATAGCTATGAAACTAATAATACCTTGGCTATTATGGCTCCTGCATCTTCAGTAGCAGAAGAGGTTCCTTTTTCTATTGCGCCTAGTGTTCTTAGAGAAAGTTCGGTGATCACTCTTGATTCATCATCAGAAGGCGATAAACCTTTTTCAGTTGTGTCCTTAACTGGTGAGGTAGTTTATACAGGTACTACTATAGGTGGAACTGCTACTATTGAGCGCTCTGAAATAGGTGCTGCAGGACTTTATAGTGTAGTGGTTGGCGGTACTTCTAACTGGATAGCTGTTAAATAAGCACAAGACAAAGTTCCTATTATTGCAAGCCCCTATCATTGATAGGGGCTTTTTTTATTTAGCCATTATAAATGGAATTGATTTCAATGGAATGAGAAAAATGAAATTCGTATTATCATATGTAGATGGGTTAACAGTGTGAATAATGTGAAACAATCAACATAGATAAAAATAAATATCACCCTCTATCTCACCCTAAATATCACCATTTAGGTGATTGACTTTAGTCAATCGGTATAGTAGATTATTTCTGGATATAGTCACTGTGCATGGATTAAGATATTCTCATGGAATAATCCGGAAACGTGAATCGATTTATCTCACTATCATCAATTTATTTATTAATAGAGGAATACCATCATGATCTATACATTTTTTGGGCGGAGTATAATCTTTGCCATTATGATTGCCTGTTGTACAGGGTCTACCATAGCCCAGGACCGAAATGAAATGACCTCCCAACTGAGTCAAAGCCAGACGTTTTTTATGGAGAATAAAGGACAATGGGATGAAGATGTTCTTTTTAGGAGCGGTTCCAATGGTATGGACATCTGGATACTAAAAGGATCAGTTATCAATGGTGTAACAGAACTTGACAAGACAGAAGACAAGGTTAACGGACACAATATTGAATTCAAATTCAAGAACTACAATACAGATTTCACAATAGAGAAAACAGGGCAATCCAGCTTTTACTTCAACTTTCTATATGGAGAAAACCAGGCCTCAGAAGTATATACTTATAACAGAGTTACACTTAAAAACATCTATGACAATATTGATCTTGTCTACTATAACGAAGAAGAACATGTCCGCTACGACTTTGTCGTAAATCCGGGTGGCGACCCTAATGACATTCAAATCGAGATAAACGGGTCAAGTGATATAAAGATCAAAGACAATGGAAATCTTGAAATCGTAACCTCAATCAATCCTATAGAGCATCAGGACCTGTTTGTCTATCAAGGCGAAGACAGAGAAGAAATAGAAGCTGGCTTTGAACTAAAAGACAATCTACTGGCCTTCAATATCGGTGATTATAATGAAAATGAATCACTAGTTATTGACCCTAAAGTACTAGCAACCTGTTATTCATGGAAAACAGTACCCGGGACTCTAGGCCCTAGTTTTCATGTAGATGCTAAAGCTTTTAATATAGATTCTGATGGTAATTTCTATCTGGCCGGTATAGATCGCGATTTTTCTGGAGCAAAAAAGATGGAGTATGGAACAGGAGTATATCAACGACCAGGGCCCAGCCACACAAATTTCTTATCAAAATTTGATAATGATGGTGTATTACTTTGGTGCTCTTATGTGAAAGGTGGTGGTAATGCGAACTTTATAAGAGACATTGAGCTTGATTTACAAGATAATCCCATAGTAGCCGGGATTGGTACAGGTGGTATTGAGACTACAAATGATGCATTTCAGAGTACATACCAGGGAGGAACTGCTAACGGATTTAAAGGTGACGGCTTTATACTAAAACTCAAAAAAGATGGTACAACCCTTCTGTATGGTACATATATGGGAGGTGCTTCAGGAAATGATAATATTCATGATATTGTTGTAGATGGGTTGGGTAATATATATTTTGTAGGCAATACAAATTCTACTAATCTACCGACACAAAATGCATATCAGAATACTTTGGGAGGAGATCATGATTGTATGCTAGGGATGATGAAACCGCTCAATAATGGCTATGTATTAGAATTCTTAAGCTATTTCGGAGGCGGCGGTATCCATTCTCCTGAAGAAATGGGAGAAGCCATAGATATTGACGAAAACGGCTTCATTTATATTACAGGGTATGGTTCTGAGTTTCCCAAATCAACTTCACCTTACAAGGCTACTGGCCGTGGTCTGGTTGCGAAATTCTATTATGATGATATCAATGATAATTTATCGCTGGAGTACAGTTCAAATTTAGCTGCTAACGGATCAATACTAGGTGTTAAAATCAAAGCAAAAAACGGGATTGCTCATATTGTAGGTAGTGGCAGTATTGAGATAACGCAAGACTCATATGATAATACTGGTGGGGGTATGTTTTATATGAAGCTTGCTACTGATGATTATTCCGGAACAGATGATCTATTATACTCTACATATTTTGATGCAGGAGCAGGTCAAGATAAGACTGATGTATGGGTCTCAGATTATTGTGATAATGTTATTATTAGCTCAAGTCTTTTTAATACCTTGTATGATGATGCTAATTTACCCAAGGATACTGATTTCTCAACTCTCGCAACATATACCAATAATGGTAACTTCTCTCAAAATTCTTTTGTTACAATTTTAGATCCCTGGGAGTATAAATCAGCAGCAATAAAATATTTAGCCTATACGCCGGGAATAATAGCAGACATTAAGCCTGATTACGCTAATGGGTTGATAAATTTTGGAGGTACTCTAATCCAACTTAATAATATCACTGATCATTATGTTACTGATGACCCTCAGGGCAGTATTACAGTAGATCAATCATCTCATATAACGGTTTTATCAACTGACTTATGTCCGGCAAGTCAAGATAACTGCTGTGATTATCTTGATTTTGATTCATGGTATGTAGAGGGAGCAAATCAAGATCCAACCCCATGCCTACAAGGATTTAATTGCCAGGCTATGATAAGGGGGAATATTAAGCCTGGTTTGTGTGCAGGTACATTGAAAATATTTATTTACGATGACCAACTGGGTTGGGTAGAAAATGTTGCAATAGGTTCAGGGGTTTTAGGTACTGGTGACTTCAGTAGATTCTATTGTCTGGAAGACGGAAGTGAAAAGAGATTTAAGTTAGAATATTACAGTTCGGCCGATCCAAATAATCCTCTCTGTTCTAAGATCATACCTTATTCCTGCCCTGCTCCAAGCTGCTGCTCTAGTATCAATGAACTAAGTATTGGCCTTTCGGAAGAAGCATGCTGCTTTGATCTGGAAATAGATATTGATGACAATGATTGTATCAACGAAGCACTTATCTATATCGATAAAAACGACGGTAATGGATTTGTGCATGACCAATCACTAACCCAATTCACTTACAATCCCGGACTAACAAAAATTAGCTACTGCCTCCCAAGTGAACTGGATGAATGGGACTTCAAGGTAGTGTTTAAAGACATGCTGAAAAATGTGGTTTGTACTCAGGAAGTATCGTATGCTTGCAACTCCGAGTGCTGCGAAGGCCTGGAACTAGTCAGATTCCCGATTCAGCCAGATATCGGCAGTTGCGATCCGGGAGCCTGCGATGTTTTCAAGGTATTCCTTCAAGACAATGGCTGGACTCCTTGCGATGAAATATATCAGGTTAAAGCCGAAGTAATCAGACCATCAGGTACCCAATCAGCAAGCGTTGTATGGGGAACACCTCCGAACTTCTCAGGTGGATATGTCTTCCCATTGACAATGCTTGATGCTGTCTGCGTGTATCCGGGCGAAAAAGTTAAAGTGAGAATAACCTTTATGGATGTCAATGGAGATCCAATTAATAATGGCAACTGTGTTCTCGAAATGGAAGAATGCTGTGTCGATTGTAGCATGTTCGACTATGAAGTCATAAAAACCATAGATACGCAAACCAATGAATGTTCATTCGAACTAAAAGTAACACCAAATTCGCCAAACGAATGTGATGTAGATGTAAAGATCTTCAGACAAGAAGGTATTAATGATCTGATTAACGGTCCTATTTGGCAGCCAGTACCTTCAACACCACTAGTTACAGCCGATAAAGGTACACTTCCTCTGGCATTTACTGACCCAAGCGTGATGAACTATTTCAATCTTTATTATGGAAATGGTAATTATCCTATTGTTAAATATATTTTCGAGGTAAATGGAGTGATCTGCTATGAAGAAGAAGTGTCATGTTATTACTATGATGACCCATTCTTTAAAGAATCATACGGCCAACACAGCCAGGAAGCTATTCAGCTGGGTCTGAACGTGATTCCAAATCCTGTAACAGATCAGGCCAGGTTTGAGTTTAATACAGTTCAGCAAACACATGTGGTAGTCGAGATATACGACCTGCAAGGTCAGAAAGTATCGACAGTCTATCATGGCCTCTCGTCAGAAGGACCAAACAGTTATAGATTCAGCACAAGTAGTCTTTCGACTGGTACATACCTGATCAAGCTAAACCTTGATGGCAGTATTTACTCCTACCAATTCATTAAAGAGTAAGTATACTTTTTAAGCATAGTACCAAATCAACAAAAGCCTCCTTTTAGGGGGCTTTTGTTATACTTTTTTCTAGTCGTATAGTGGTATGAATATCCTAGAGTAGTCTTATTAGTCTATCATCATAGAATTTGTTAGCAAATTACAATAAAAACAATGCTAACGATAAGCTATTTCTCTGTTATATTTAATTCTATATTCTGCTGGAGATAGACCAGAGTATTTTCTAAAGATCTTTCTAAAAGCTTTATCATCGTTATACCCTATACTATACATTACTTCAGAGATCGTCTGGGCAGTTGATTCTAATTTTTTCTTAGCTCCTTCAATTTTTACACGTTGAATATACTCCAAAGGGGTATTTGCTGTTGCTTTTTTAAATCTTCTTTGGAAACTTCTGGGATTTAGATACACACTTTTGGCAATATCATCTATTTTCAGCTTGCGTTCAAAGTTTTTTTCAATGAAGACCTGAGCTTTTTTGATTGGAAGATCATCATGTTCCTTCTGCCCGTTAAATATCATAAATTGGCTTTGATTAGTACGATCAAGATCGATCTCTGAAATCTTTGAACACCAAATCGCAGTTTCTCTTCCGAATAATCTCTCAATTAAATATAAAGTGAAATTCAGGAAAGAATATGCTCCTCCGCTGGAATAAATACCATTATCTTCACAAATAATCTTTTCCGGAACTAATTTAACTTTAGGATATCTTTGTCTGAATAAGTCTTGTACTGTCCAATGTGTAGCGCAGGATTTTCCATCAAGAAGTCCGGTTTCAGCTAAAATAAACGCTCCTTTGCATAAGCTTGCTATATCTACATCATTTTCTATTCTTTGCTTTATAATCCAATCAGTATAATGAATATTTCGCTCGAGTTGCTTAAGTAGATTACCATCAATAGCTGAAACTATTATTAGGTCTGTATCCGATATCTCGTCAATACTTTTAGTAGGTGTTACACTAAATGAGCCTTGATAATTGATAGTTTCTTTTGTCTTGCCAACAAGATCAACTTCCAAATAATTTTCTGTCAGTTGATTGGCTTTTTTATAATATGAATTTGCCATCCTTAATAGATTATAAGGAGCAATTACTGTATCGATGATACAGGTTCCTGAAGGGACTATAATACTTACATGTTTCATTTACTCAATAATAGTAAAATAATCTGTCGCAAACAACCCTCTATAATGACGTTTATGACACCTAGCGCTGGTGTATTTATGCCATAAGTTTGTACTGTAATCATTCACAAAACAGGTGGTATAAATGAATAAGCAAGAAATAACAGTTGTCTATAGTTGGACAGCAAATGCCGGTAAAGCTGAAGAGCTTAAAGCAATCTATAGGGAAGTTACAGATCAAATGTATCAAAATGAACCCGATGCTAAGCGGGTGGAATGTTTTTTCGATGAGACCTCATCAAAGCTTGTTGTAATTGATATCTTCAAAGATGGAGCAGCATTAGGTCTTCATCTGAGTAGTACAGCACCAGCACATTTTCCGGCCTTACTTCAAATAGCAAAACCAGGTCCTTTTCTTTTCTGTGGAGAAGTACCGGATGGGCTAAAGCAGGCAGCTATCGGGATGGGGTTGGATGCAACATTTGCACCAGGTCAGTTTGGTTTTGATAGGAATTGAAGCTATAGATATATAATAGTATTGCAAGATAATATCATGCATGATGTTGATTGTTGATAAATATAGCCAGATAATTAGAAAAGCCTCTCAGAAACGAGAGGCTTTTCATATAATCAGATTATTATCGAGAGAAAGGTTAGTGAAAGAAGGAGAGCATGAGAGAATAGATAATTTGTTAGTTAATTAAATTGTTATAATTCAATTAATACTGAGATATAATTACAATACTATGTTTTTTTCTTAGTAATATTCGTAACTATATGCTGGTCTATAATTTGGAAAAGTATAATCCTGAACTCTTGTATGTGTAAGTGCGCCATCTGCATCAAGGATATGATCCATGCGGAAGAAGAAATCACCACTATCTAGTTTTTCTTTACTGCTATACACACCAGATACACTCGCTGCATTACCGATAAAAAATATCTCTATATATACAAAATCGGCTGGTCTATATACATTAGAGAGATTAAGTGGGTTGAGTACTTCACTGTCCATCGTAAAATAGTATGTACCGCTATTACCAGCACTCTGTACTTTTGCTACACCATCCTCTAGATAAGTTATTTCAGTAGTGGATATATCTTGAATACTTGAAGTTAAAGGATCTAGAATGGTTAATTGACTTCTGACCATTTTATCTTCTGAATACTCTACTTGCAAATCAAACTTGTAATCTGTACCTACCAGGTTAGAATTTGAGATGCTCACTAAGTTGTCACTATATTGATAGTTAATTCTGTATGATGAACTATCAAGAGTGCTGAACATATCAATTGATTTAATTTTATCACCCTCAAAAATATAGTTATCATATATCATATCATAAATAACCTTATCTTTTGTCTCAGGATGTAGACCATTGTATTTATATACAGCCTTTTTGTATCTGGAGTCTTCGTCATACTCAAAGCTCATGCTTTCATAAGTACCTGTAATGCCTGGAGTATTAAAATCAACTGATTTAAGCAGCTTATTATTTCTGTTCCCATCAGGCCCAGTCGAGTCTGAATTATTACAGGAAACAAATGATAGTATCACCGAAATAAATATTAGTTTTATAGATATGCTCATATTATCACAACCTTGTTAGAATGAAACAAAATTACAGAAAAAACCTCAAAGATTTCTACATATTATATTAAAGTCTCTGTTTACATTACTTTGCTTCTTAGCATCCACGGCACTCGTTACTCGCATATCGAAACAGGTACCTCCAATTTTTCCAGAGGATACTGACTAACCGATAATGAATTTCATACATTCTGTCTGCCATTGCCTTTATTCACTAATGGCTCTACTACTGTTAATACTAATTATTATGATTATACTGGTGTATTAATGGGTGTTAACCCAGTCTTATCAAAGTGAACAGTCTTATAATGAAGTAGAGAAGATAAGAGGGAAGTATTATCAGGGAAACATTTCTGAGACCAGAGAAGAGAAGATTTGGGAAGGTTACGAGTTGGAGTTGTGAAATTATCGCAACTCTAATTATGATAAGTATTTAGGATATGGACTCTTTATCTCCAACCCTGCCCGTCCTATGCCCGTAATACCGTTAGAATTATGTAGAAATATGAAGAATATGACGAAATATGTACATTTCGTAAATATAATGAAAAGATGTTCAGGCATTATAAATAAAGGGAAACCACTGTATTAGAGGCTTCCCTTTCCTAGTACCCGGGGCGGGACTTGAACCCGCACGCTGTTGCCAGCACAGGATTTTAAGTCCTGAGCGTCTACCGATTCCGCCACCCGGGCACTCTAACATTCCGCTACAACGGAACGGCTACAAATATAAGTATTTCCCATGTCTATACGAAAGATCATGTGATAAAAACGGAAGTAATATTATTGTATGTAACTAAATCTCCTAGAGGCTTGTCTAATATATAGAACAGAATTAAATAGAAGTGAGGTTTACTATGAATTATGAAAAGTTTTTACCTGAGAAGTTGATGCCCTATGGGGCTCCTGCCATGTTGCGGGAGGGTTGGAAGCAACAATTAAAAGCCTTTGGTATAACATTCGGTGTTTCGTTGTTTTTGGGGCTTTCCGCGCTCTTAGTAGGTGGAGAGAGAAATGAGATTTATCCTAATAAAGATTTTGAAGATGTTTCTATTTCATCTGTCACTGAAATGGTTAAAGTTAAGCTTGAGGAAGTGTTACCTTCAATTAGTTCCGGATCGGCAAATGGAGATGGGCTTTCAGAACCGGAGCTGATTCCATCTCATCCTGTATCGGTAACCCCCATGCCTGAATTTACAATTGATCTTCCGGTAGATAAGTTCGATGATCAGATAGAAGAGTATGAAAAGATTATTAATGAGACTTTTGTGGTTAATAATTCATCCCAAAAGTCAACCAATGGGTTAGGAAATCCTGGTAACGGCAAAGGAAAAGGTGATAAACAAGGATCTGGAGCCGGTAATGGGGAAGGCCCAGGTAAGTTTGATACCGAAGGTGAATTAGATCCTCAGGAGTTTATAGTTTATGATGAAGATGTCAGAATTGATTTAAAAAGCCTTAGGAGAGGTATTGTATACCCACCTATGGCAAAAGAGGCAGGTATTGAGGGTAGGGTGGTCTTAAGAGTATTGATAGGGTCAGATGGAAGGATTATCAAAAAAGAAGTAATCGTTGGTAATCAGATATTCCATCGTGCTGCTCTTGATGCTGTTGCTCAGACAAATTTTACACCAGCTGTCTATAATGGGAGGCCTGCCCCGGCTTGGATACAGATACCTATTAGTTTTAAGTTGGAGAGATAAAAAAAAGCTTCGGAGGTCATTTGACTGCCCGAAGCTGTATTGCAAGTGGAGAGTTATTAAAAATTAGTTCTTAGAACTAGTTTCAATATAATAAACGTTTGTAAAGTAAAAGATGTTCTATCAGTTTGGTAGAACTGATACAAACATTTTATTGTTTTTCTTCTTCTCAAATTTGACATTACCTTCAACAAGAGAGAAAATCGTATAGTCTTTGCCAAGACCTACATTCTCTCCAGGATGGAATTTAGTACCATTCTGACGTACTAGTATATTGCCCGGTATAACTAATTCACCACCGAATCTTTTTACGCCGAGCCGTTGGGCGTTAGAGTCACGACCATTCTTTGAAGAACCTTGACCTTTCTTATGTGCCATTTTTAATTACCTTTGAGATTTGAATTCAGAGTTTTATAGATCACTTAAGCAATAGAAGTGATTTGAATAGTAGTGTAGTGCTGACGGTGACCATTAAGCTTTCTATAGCCTTTACGTCTTTTTTTATGGAAGACAAGTACCTTGTCCGCACGGCCATGCTCTACCACTTTTGCTGTAACAGAACCACCAGTAAATGGAGTACCGATAGTAGTGTTGCTACCATCATTGGCAATAAGTACATTACCAAATGACACCTCATCACCAGGTTTAGCGTTTAATTTGTCAACTGTTAAAGTTTGGTCGTTGGTTACCTGATATTGGTTACCTGCAATATCTACTACAGCGTACATGATTTACAACCGAAATGTTAATTTTGATATTTTATATGACACCAAATATAACCACAATACCTTTTATATACAAATTATAAACTTGCTGAATTAGAGAGAGATGCTAGTGGTATTTGATTGCCTATGATGCCTTTTTTGAATTATCACCAGATAAAGGAATAAGTATAGGTTGTTCTTTACTCTCTACAGTTTCTTTTGTGATAATAACTTTAGCCAGGTTCTTTTTATCGGGTATATCGTACATTATTCCAAGCATAGTATCTTCAACAATTGATCGAAGCCCTCTGGCACCTGTTTTTCTTGCAAAAGCTTTTTTCACAATTGTTTTCAGAGCGTCTATATCAAATTCTAGTTCTACTCCATCCAGGGCAAAAAGCTTTTTATACTGTTTAATAATTGCATTTTTAGGTTCAGTGAGTATTTGCAGCATAGCTTTTTCAGTCAAAGCCTCCAGAGCTGTAACTACAGGTAATCTGCCTATCATTTCCGGTATGAATCCGAATTTAACAAGGTCATCTGGTTCAACAAATTTCAATAGCTCTTGCAGCTCATCTTCATTCTTTTTGGTATCAGCCATAAATCCGATACTAGATTGCTGTAGTCTGTTTTCAACAATTCTTTCAAGACCCTCAAAAGCACCTCCGCAGATAAAGAGAATATTTGTTGTATCAATATAAATAAGGCTTTGTTCGGGATGCTTTCGGCCACCCTTAGGTGGTATGCCCATTCTTGATCCCTCTAACATTTTTAGAAGTGCTTGCTGTACACCTTCGCCAGAAACATCACGAGTGATAGACTGACTATCGGATTTTCTACCAATTTTGTCAATCTCGTCAATATAGATGATACCTTGTTCAACTAGATTAGTGTCATAATCAGTCGCCTGAAGAAGTCCAAGAAGAACAGTTTCAACATCATCGCCTACATACCCGGACTCAGTAATTGTTGTTGCATCGGCTATAGCAAATGGTACGTTAAGGATTTTTGCAAGAGTTCTAGCAAGAAGTGTTTTACCTGTTCCCGTAGGACCAAGCATCAGTATATTACTTTTTTCAAGCTCAACATCTCTGATATCATCAAAATCCTCTGATAGGTCTTCAGAGTGAATTCTCTTATAGTGATTGTATACGGCTACTGATAATATTTTTTTTGCATCATCCTGGCCGACAACATGTTCATCAAGCTTCTTCTTGATCTCAGATGGTTTATAAAGAGTAAAGTCACCCAGGGGATTCGCAGGTTTATTCTTCTTTATAATCTCAGTGGCATTACCAACACACCGGTCACATATGAAAACATTGTTTGGTCCTTCGATCAAACTGTTGACTTCAGCATTAGATCTGCCACAAAATGAGCAAACCAGCTCATTATTGATATTGCTTTTTGCCATGAATTATATACTCTTTAAATATGCTTTATATCAATTATAAAAAAATCAAAAGCCGCTGTCAAGAGCGGCTTCTAAATTAACAATCTATCGAACCAATGATAACTAGAAAAACAAAAAAAATAGTTCTATCTAGCATTACATACAACTAGAGCAGCAATACACTTAACTTTTCTTTTCTTTGTCCTTGCTACCATTTGCTTCAATATCCTTATTGAGAGTTGCTGAGTCGCTAACCCTTTCAAGAACTTTATCAACAATCTTATAATCAGCAGCTTCTTTTGCTGTCATATAGAAATCTCTATCCGCATCTTGTTTTATTTTGTCAGCGGTCTTGCCAGTGTGTTTACCAATTATCGAATAAATAGTATCCCTTGTTCTGAGCATTTCCTTAGTATATATATCTATATCGGATGCCATACCTTGGGTACCTCCCATGGGTTGATGCATCATTATTTTACTATGTGGTAAAGCAAATCTCTTACCCTCTGTACCTGCGGCAAGCAGTACTTGAGCCATAGAAGCAGCCATGCCGATGCAGATGGTAGATATATCAGGTTTTACAAACTGCATAGTATCATATATAGCTAATCCAGAAGTAACAGACCCTCCCGGAGAGTTAATATAAAGATTGATGTCTTTTTTAGGATCTTGCGAAGATAAGAATAGCATCTGTGCTATTACTACAGATGCGAGTCCATCATCAATAGGAGAATTAATAAAGATGATATTTTCTTGGAGAAGTCTGGAGTAAATATCAAAAGATCTCTCTCCTCTGCTTGTTCTTTCTACAACATAAGGGATCATATAATTGCTTTCCATAATCTATCTCATTTAGGATGTGTGTATTTGTGTTGCTCAAAGCCTCAACGAAAATCAAACCGCTATGTTGTTATGCGACAAATTGCCATATGATTGCTGTCAGTTTTTCAGTATATCATAAATCTCGCCCAAGTCTGGAGTTAGTATTATCTCTGTTCGTCTGTTAATAGATCTTGCTTCATCAGTATCAGCATTATCTAACGGAAGATACTGAGATCTACCGGATGCAATAATTCTTTCCGGGGGTACATTGCCTTGTTCAACCATGAATTTTGTTACTTCTGTGGCTCTGAGAACACTTAGCTCCCAGTTATCCTTGAATCTATAGCCAGTTCTGACAGCTTTGTCATCTGTATGTCCTTCCACTAAAGCATTGATACCTTCTTGATCTCTAAGTACTTGAGATAAGTTTAATAAAGCCTCTTTACCTTTGTCGTTAATTTCTATGGAACCCGAAGGAAATAATAATTGATTGGACAGTGATACATATACTCTTCCATCACGAATATCAATACTAAGCCCGGATCCTTCAAAGCTAAGAAGTGATTCTTTTAGCTTTGACATCAAAGCATTTATCTTTTCATCTCTCTGCCTGAGAAGATTATTGATTCGGTCGGTTTCAGTTTGCAAAGAGACTTTTTCCTTCCTCAATTTCTCAATATCTGCAAGAAGATTTTGAGTTGTACGGCTGGCAGAATTCTTGATTCTTTCATATAATTGTTTAGAATCCCGGAGTTCGTTTTGCAATTGTGCTATCTTTCTTGCATTGATCTCAAGCTCCGATTGCAGACCAGCTATATCTGCTTTATATGTATAGATTATTTTTTCTAAACTATCATTACTAACTCGGAGTGAGTCTATTGTGTTCAAAGCTTCCTCGTGAGTTGAGCTAGAAACACATGAGGAAATAAGAAGAGCCAGGGAGAATAAGATAGACCCAATAAGGCATTTGATCATAAGCATAAGCGTCTAATTCAATTTTAATAGCTATCATTATGTATGAGCAAAACTATGGAAAAGATATTAGAATTAACAGACATACGATTAAGAGCCAAGGTGCTTTTTTGTAGATGGTTGATATTTGGAACAATTGTGTGTGCAATTGCTGCATCACTTCTGGCATTTCTATTATTAGAGAGTTTTAAGATTGCAGCTGTTATTCCCATAGTATTAGTACCGGCAATTAATTTACCAATTACTTTAAGGCTTATTCAATATGAGGATGAGCGAATGAGACGTATTCGAAAGTATGAGAAGCTATATTCAATTGTTCGCTCATCAGAAGATTTACATCAATTGAATTAGTATACCAATTCAATAAGAATTTGGCTGGAGATAACTTAAAGTAGATTGTTATATCACAAAGATTTAGTCATACAAAATTATATGTTTATCTTGTTGAAACTCGAAAATGACTGAAACGGTATTTGATTATTTATTTAAAAAGGTGGTTGATTTATGATCCTTAGTCTTCTAATCAAATGAGCATAGATATTGTGCTTCTTGATTAGTTAGCAGAGAAAGAGATTTAGTTATGATTGTGAAATTTTTATGAACTCATAATCCAGTGTAGTGTTGAGATAAGAGCTGTAGTATTAATTAATAGTCATAACAATAGGAGTGGTTATGAGTAAACCACATGCAATGATAAGTCGGTTAGAAAAGATAGCTGTTTCTAAGTTTGGTTCTTTATCAGCAATGGCAATTGATCTTGGTAAATCAGCCGGGTATTTTGGAGCATACAAGTCGTCTGGTAAGCCATTGGGAGGTAAGCTACTTGTTGAATTAAGACGGAAGTATCAGATAAACCCTGATTATATCAAGGATTGCAAACGTCCTGTTTTCTTGTCATCTTTTTATGCTGATGAAAATCTTGTTGATCAGAATCTAATTGTCAGAAAAAGAGATATTATGATTTACCAAGTACTTCATAAAAATGAATATGATCCTAAAGAATGGGATTTCTTATGTAAGGATATAGGTTTCAGCAGCAATCTTAAAGAAATCTATGAGGTATTGGATCTCTATACAAATACCAGAATACTCTATACACAGTATCAGTTCCATACTCGTTTTGCAAAAGTTCAACTTTAAGTTGTAAAAATTTGCAAAACACTAAACCCTTTTGTATGTTTGCTATGGGTTCACAAGAAACATTCCCTTGTGAACCTATCGATGCCATTATTTAGGCTAATATTATTTATCTACTATCTTGGAGTGATCGCTATGGTGTGCTTACTCGTAACCCAAAGAGTATGGGGTGTTTTATGAAAAAAACGAAAATGCTCATTGCCTATGTAGCCCTCTTAGCTGCAATGCCGATTTTTATCTATCTAAGTGGTTGTGCTATTGTCCTTCCTGCTTTGGTTTGTTCAGTTCTATGCGAAGATGAATGTAATGCTTTGGCTGAACTCATATGGTGCCCAACCATATGCGAAACGATCTGTAGGGTTGAGGTTGATATAACAAGCTTACCTTCGAATTGCCGTGTTTCTTCCGGATTGTATCTTGAAACTAATGACGGTACTGTTTATTTAGACGACAGAGACCCAATAAGTGGGAGACTTATATCTAGAGATCACACTAATGGTACAAGGACTGTGGACTTGGTGGAGTGCTATGATGTTGATCTCAATGATCCGCAGGCGCAATTGGATGCTTTTATTGCTAGCATAGCTAATGTTTCATATTTAGTTGAGGTATGCCAGACTAATTCATGTGAGGCTCCACCCATACCTGAAGCCAATCAAACATTATTGATATCTTTGCCTTCCCTGCAGAATCCCTGGACTTTTGATCCTGACCCTAATAATTGCTTGATAAGGATGACATATGATGCCAGTCAATTGACAGAGGTTCAGCCTTGTACCATTTGTTGTTCATGATTTAACTGGTTGCAGAAAACTGTATGTGAACTATTGTGCACAAAAAAAACATAGATAATAATTGTAAAAATTTGCAAAACACTGAACCCTTTCTTATGTTTGCTAATGGCTAACTAAGAGAGTGATTCTTACTTGCCCACAATAACCATTATTTAGGTTACTATTATTTACATACTATCGGGAGGACTCTTATGATGAGTTTACTTGTGCCCTTAAGAGCATGGGGTGTTTTATGAAAAAAACGAGAATGCTCATTGCCTATGTGGCTCTCATGGCAGCAATGCCTTTATTTGTTTATCTGAGTGGCTGCGCCAGCCTTATTATTCCAGCTCTTGTTTGTTCAGTTGTATGCGAAGATGAGTGTAATACTTTGGCTAGGTATCTTTGGTGTCCGCCAGGTGAATTGTGTAGCGAAATATGTGAGGTTGATATAGTAATTCCCAATCCGCCTCAAAACTGCCGTATTTCTTCGGGAGTATATCTGACAACTAATGATGGTTCTGTCTATTTAGATGATAGAGACCCTATAAATGGGAATTTGATACCTAAGAACCATACAAATGGTAACAGAACAGTAGCATTGAAAAAATGTTATGATATAGATCCGCTTGGTGACCCTCAAGCTCAATTGGATGCTTTTATTGCCAGTATAGATCAGGCTTCATATGTAGTACAGATATGTAGGACAAATGCATGTCTGGATCCACCAATTCCTGGTGCTGATCAGGCATTATTAATGTCTTTACCTACGCTCCAAAATCCTTGGACTTTTACTCCAGATGTCAACAATTGTAAGATTGTCATGACATACGATACAAGTCAGTTAACTGAGGTTGCTACTTGTACTATTTGTTGTAACTGATTTAACTGCTTGTTGAGATATGCTAGCAGTTAAATCAAATTTTCATAAAAAACAAGTTTATTGCAATAACTTGCAAAACACTGAAGCCTTTCTTATGTTTGCTAATGGTTAGTTAAGAGAGTATTTCTTACATGACCATATAACCATTATTTAGGTTAAAATTATTTACATATCTATCTGGAGGACTCTTATGACGAGTTTGCTAGTGCCCTTAAGAGCATGGGGTGTTTTATGAAAAAGACAAAAATGCTCATTGCCTATGTGGCTCTCCTGGCGGCAATGCCTGTTTTTATTTACTTAAGTGGCTGTGCCAGCCTAATTATTCCTTCTTTGATCTGTGCAGTTGCTTGTGAAGATGACTGTAATAATCTTGCTAGGAATCTTTGGTGTCCACCAGGTGAATTGTGTAGCGAAATATGTGAGGTTGATATTATAATTCCCAATCCTCCACAAAATTGTCGTATTTCTTCCGGGTTTTATCTGACTACTGATGATGGTTCTGTCTATATGGACGATAGGGATCCTATAAATGGGAATTTGATACCTAAGAACCATACAAATGGTAATAGAACTGTACAATTGAAGAAATGCTATGCTATAGATCCACTTGGTGATCCTCAAGCTCAATTAGATGATTTTGAGGATAGTTTAAATGATGGAAAATTTCTGGTGCAGATATGTCAAACAAATACATGTTTGGATCCACCAATTCCCGGCGCTGATCAGACATTGTTAATGCCTCTGCCTGGTCTAGCATTACCTTGGACATTTACACCGGATGTGGATAATTGCAAGATTATAATGACATTTGATACTAGTCAGTTGACACCGGTTTCAACTTGTACTTTTTGTTGTAATTGATAGAACTATTATGATCTTTTCTAAGTGAAAGATATGATATTGATAAGAGTTGTACTTAGAAAAAATTGTACTAGTTCTTATGAAAATTGTTGAATAACTAAGAATCTCATAACCATTATTTTGGTTAAATATTATTTATATACTATCAGGAGGAATTATCATGAGTTCGCATAAAGCTATAAGAGAATGGGGGCCTTCATGAAACCAAAAATGCTCATTTTATATGTAGGGGTGTTGGCCTTAATGCCACTCTTCTTCTATCTAGCAGGATGTAAGATTGGCAACTTAGTCTGCGATGTTAAATGTGACGATGACTGTAACCTAGTATTCGATATATATTGGGAACCATGTGTATGTGAATTATTATGTGAGGTAAAAGTCGCTGTTACGAACCTTCCAGATAACTGTCGTGTTTCTTCAGGATTGTATCTGACAACAGATGATGGTTCTGTTTATATAGACGATAGAGATCCTATAAATGGAAATTTAGTTCCTGTAAATCATAATGGCTCTGCAGTTAGAGATGTGACATTAAAAAAATGCTATGGTATTGATCCAAATGATCCACAAGGATCATTAGATAATTTTATGGATAGCGTAGATGATGTTTCATATATGGTACAAGTATGTAAAACAAATGCTTGTGATACACCACCGCTTCCTGGTTGGGATAAAGCATTGCTGATATCTTTACCAAGCCTAACATTACCTTGGACATTTGTGCCGGATCCTGGCAATTGTTCAATTACAATGAATTATGATGCCAGTCAATTAACTGAAGTTACAAATTGTATTGATTGTTGTAACTAAAGCTTGATAGTCCGTGAATTTTTGTCAAGATTTATTAATAAAGGAAAAAAAATGAAAAAATTTAAGATTCTCATCCTCTTTGTAGCAACAGCGCTACTCTTAAGTTGCGAGGAGGAAAAACCAGTGAATGGAGATGTCCAGAATGATCTGGATATACTCTCTTCATTTAGCTATGGTACAGTTTTTAGTAACTATGTTACATCTTCGGTTGGGCCAGTACACTCAATACAGCATGCCGGTGTTGTTCAGCCTCATACTACCGCTTACTCTTCATCAATAAATTCGCAAACTAGTTTTGTAGGAACAGTTTATACTGATGGAGTAACTGTTGTAAATAATTCGCCAGTTACCTGCGAGGGAACAACAGTACCTCTTTATCCTGGTTCTGTTCCGTTAAGAAACTTCCATAATTGGGGTACTATTTCCGGACCAAATCCTGGTGATATGATAGATTGGACATTTGTTTATGGTGGATCTACAGTAATTACAGATTGCCCGATGCCTTCAGATTTCGGATTAATTACTAATACCAATGGATCATCGCCAGTTGATATGTCTACAGGTACTACAGTAAATTGGCTAAATGGTGGTAGTGGTGATATTATTGTTAATATTTCATATATCACATATAATTCTGTGAGTGGAAATATTGACGATCAGGCATTCGTTTTTGCAAATGTAATTCCTGATAATGGGTCATTTTCAATATCATCTTCGGATTTCACTTCTTGGGGTGTACCGACCAATGCTACTCACATGAGTGTGCAGTTTATTCGCGCAAACTATGTTGTTGATCAGTATGATAGTGGTGCACTGAACTGTCTGTCAGTTTGTACTGTTGAAACAGCATTCACTTTTGAGTTGATATAATGTACCCATATTTGCATTTATTCGATCAGCAAATCCCATTATATGGGATTTGCTTCTTTTGGGGCTTTGCAGTTTCGACTGTAATAATTTGGTTCGGACTAAAAAGAGTAGGTTGTAATGAGATACATGCTATAACAATATCACTAATTGCATTAGCTGTTGGTGCATTCGGTGCATCACTTTTCTCATTTTTTGAACACCATTCTATGCTAGATTTCAGTAGATATGAGTATTTCTTTGCCTCTGGTAAAAATGTATTCGGTGGTGTTTTAATGGCAATACTAGCTATTATGATCTATAACAAGTTATTGAAGTTAGATCAGATTAAAGTCTTTGGAGCACTTTTCCCAGGTTTTTTGGTTGGATATGCAATTGGAAGACTAGGATGTTTCCTGTCTGGGGATGGTTGTTATGGTATAGAAACCGACTCTATACTGGGAATGTCGTTTCCGCATGGTATGATTCCAGCAGTGAATCCTGTTTATCCGACACCGTTATTTGATTTCATATTACTTACCGGTTTTGGAATGATTTTGCTGAACGTACTTAAAAGGCAGGGCCCTTTTGCTTCAGTCACCTATGGATTACTAATTCTTGGAGGAGAAAGGTTCCTAATCGAATTTATTCGTACAAACCCTGTCTACGGAATCTTTACCCAAAGTCAATGGATATCATTAGGCTTGATCCTGGTAGGAGTAGTTATGCTTTGGAGACTAAAAACTGAAGGTAATAAGAAAGAGGCTCTAGCTATAAATTAAAGATTTGCTAGTATTAATGATACTCAATAAAAAGCTGATGAGCAATCATCAGCTTTTTTTGTACCTAGGGGGGGACTCGAACCCCCACGGTGTTGCCACCATTGGATTTTGAATCCAACGCGTCTACCAGTTCCGCCACCCAGGCAATAATACTATTTTTAGTTTTGGATAAAAGAAAAGCAAGGTTTGCGGCCTTGCTTTAGCTTATCATTGTGGGCGATGAGAGACTCGAACTCCCGACCCTCTGCTTGTAAGGCAGATGCTCTGAACCAACTGAGCTAATCGCCCGTTTCCTCTGTTTAAGCTTGTATCCAAGCCGTCGTGAAAAGGAGATACAAAAATAAGTACTAATATTGAATATCCAATGGTTGGGCCGAAAAAATTATACTGATTTAATAAAAAAAGTCCCCGCTTTCAATTAAACGAGGACTTCAATTATCTCACAGAGTAATTTATTCAGCAGCTGTAGCAGTTACTTGTATCTTAGTAGCAAGAGATACAGTACCTGGCTGACTATAGATATCACCGAAACCAGTGGCAGAAACGGTAAAAGGTACGAATTCAGTTTTTACGATACCATTGTCTTCGTTTAACCAAATAGTATAAGTAGTGCTACCAACAACCGGGACAGTCTCACCAATTCCCGGGTCAGCATTCGCAGTTAGCTCGAAAGTCATTATCTGCTTGGTTGTAGTAAGATCTGCACCTTCTACTGAGATAGTTTCCGAACTACCATTCATTCCTTTTAGTGTGAATTTACCATCTTTTACTGTTACATTAAATTGACCGATAGGAATGGTGGTATTCTCAATGTCAACAGTTTGGATTTCCCATTCGTTAGAACTTGTATTCTTGATCTGAAGCCATCCGTCAGGAATTGTTAAATCAAATATATCTGCCGTAGCATCAGCAGCTAACCTGGCGTTTATAACGTCAGAAAAAATGAATATATCACCCTCTTCTTCAGCGTAGTAATTGGTTGAAGTTGGTTCGGACGGATATTCTCCGTTTTCATCTTGTACATAGCTATCATAGCGGAAAGATGTCTTGCCATTAAACATATCTCCAGCATTAGCTATAACAGTTGAATCTATAGTTTTAGGTTCATTACCAGTTGGTCCGCCTTCATCTTCATACTCCTGACTCTCATATATCCAATAACTTCCTGTCTCAAAAGACACGTAATTTTTGTCGTCATCTACCGGATCGACAGGACTGTTATTATCATCATCATCACAGGCTGCAAAAGCCAGTATTGCAATGATGGTTAATCCACCTAATTTCATGAATTTATTCATTGTTCTATCCTACTTATGTTTGTTATAGATTTTATGTTATTCAAAATTTCTCATATTTGTAACTTCAAATTAGGAAAAGACGCAATTCTATGCTCCTTGGTCCTGAATTTTTGTTAAATATGCCTTTACAGCGTTATCCAGACCAATAAACATTGCATCAGCTATCAATGCATGTCCAATAGAAAGTTCATCAATTTCTTTAATTGCTGCGATTGGGGCAATATTATCCAGAGTCAGGCCGTGTCCGGCTGCTACTTTTATTCCAACATCTTTAGCCCGATTTGCCGCATCCCTAAATCTACTAATATATTCATCAGTATAATTATCAAAGCCACGTTTTAAGTGATAGTCAGCATAGTGACCAGTATGCAGTTCTATCATATCGGCTTGAAGTTCTTTTGCATAATTAACTGATTCAGGAGTTGGTTCTACAAAAAGTGATACCGCTATATTTGCTTCTTTAAATTGGGGGATTACGTCTATCAGGCGATACCTTGTTTTATCAATATCAATACCTCCCTCAGTAGTGAGCTCTTTTCTGTTCTCGGGTACTAAGGTTACTAAGTCTGGCTTTATTCTCAAAGCTATATCAATGATTTCAGGAGCAAGAGATATCTCGAAGTCAAACTGACCTCTTACTACAGATTTTAGCTTACTAACATCTTCATCTCTAATATGCCGTCTGTCTTCTCTTAGATGACAGACAATACCATGGGCACCAGCATCTTCTGCTATCATTGCAGCTTTGATTGGGTCAGGATATTGATTGCCTCTAGCATTCCGCAGCGTAGCAAAATGATCAATATTGACATTTAGTTTCATAGATCTCCAGTTTGGGACATTAATCCTGACTAAACGAAACTTAAGCCAGCAAGTTATTTGTTGGTCTTACTTTTAGTTTAATATTACTTTTCAATTTATAACACTGTAGTAAGTGTAATGAAGTTAGATGCTGTATTTCATACAATTTGTAATTATTTGCCCGTAATTTTGTTCTTTGAATTAGACAAAATTATGGGGATGTTATGAGGTTTCCGATTGTACTAATTGCCTGGTTAACACTATCAAAGATATTAGTTGGTTCGGACTATGAAATGATTTATTCATCATATTTCGGTGGCGAGTATTTTGAGCAGGCTAGGGATATTGCAGTTGATCTTGAGGGGAATATCTATGTAACTGGAGGAACTTCGTCATATTCATTCCCAGTTACTGATAATGCATATGAGAAGATGTATAAAGATCAATCAACATCATTAGTAGGTTCGTGGGGGCCTATGATGGTTTTTGTAGCAAAATTTAGTCCATTTGGTGAATTACTTTGGTCAACCTATCTGGGAGGTCCCAATTATGATAGAGCTTATGGAATTGAAGTCGATTCGGAAGGATTTGTTTATGTAGGTGGTAGAGCTGGCGAAGGTTTCCCGACAACATCCGGTTCACTCCAACCTAATTTTGCAGTGCAAGGACAGAAAAATAATCTTTATGGTCATCAGAATGGATTTATTACTAAGCTGACACCAGATGGAAGTAGTATTGTTTGGTCAACTTATTATGGGTCTGATAGTTTTGGTTTCTTTAGAGATATTGATGTTGATGATCAAGGTGCTGTGTATGGTGTTTTAAATGCAGTTTTATCTACACCATCCGGAATTGACTCGGATGCGGCAATTAGTCAACGCCCTGGATGGTTTGATATGGTTGTAGTGAAAATAGTTCCCGATGGTTCGGCGGTTGAATGGGCAACTTTCTTGGGTGGTTCTGGTGAAGATCGAGGAGGCCCATCAATAAAGGTTGGTAATGATAAGACTGTATATGTAGGTGGCAGTACGAAATCAACGGATTTTCCTACGACATCTGAAGCATTTCAGAGAGAAAATAAAGGTGGTTCAGATGTTTTCATCACTAGAATAGCAGATGATGGTAAGTCTTTTATTTATTCTTCATACTATGGTGGTTCTCTGAACGAGAGCTCAGAAACACATGGTATTAATGTTGATATCCATGGAAATGTTTATTATGCTTGCGCTTCACATTCTTCTGATATACCAATGTTAGCTAGTTCCTATCAAGGTATAAAGCCAAGTGATAAATCCGATATTGTTCTATTCAAGATGAATTCGGATGGTAGTAAGTTGGTAGGATCCACTTATTTTGGAGGTGCTGATTCTGATTATCCAGAAGGTATTTATTTACATAATGGTGGAGATGTGAGTGTAGCGGGAGGTACAAGGTCTATAGATATTCCTGTGACAAGTTCATTGCATAATACTAACGCGGGTGGTTCTGATGGTATAATAGCAAGATTCAACGCTGATTTGACAGAATTAGTATTCAGTGGATATTTTGGAGGAAGTGGAGATGAATCTATTAGAGCATTCAATGGCCATGGTGGGTATCTTTACACTGGTGGTCAGACGAGCTCAACAGATCTTGTAACGTCACCTACGGCTATACAGAGTCAGCATGCATCACCGAATAACAAGGAAGATGTTTTTCTTACTGTTTTCAGTGAGAATGCATCGAGTATACAACAAACTTTGCACAATAAATTATTAGCATATCCTAGTGCAACAAATGGATCATTAAACATTCTGTTACCTATAGAAGGAGTAGCTTTTAATGTTGAAGTATATGATATAAAAGGTCGGTTATATCATAAGACAAAAACTAATAAGCAATTACAAATTGCTCTACCAAAGAATAGTTACCTAATCAGATTTTCCAGAAAAGGCTTTGTACATGTACAGAAAGTAATTGTTAATTAGAAGTACTGCCGGCCAGCTACTAGTTTATCACTATTGAGCAAAAATAGTGGATTAGCGAGCAACTGCTATTGCTACAGATGCATCACCTGTAACATTTGTTACAGTACGGCACATGTCTAATACTCTATCAACTCCTATAATAAGAGCTATCCCCTCAGCTGGTATTCCTAAAGAGTTTAATATCATTACCAGCATAATAATTCCCACACCTGGTACTGGGGCAGTACCTATAGAAGCAAGTACAGCTATAAATACAATCGAAAATTGTTCGGCCATTGAAAGATCAATTCCATAGAATTGTGCAATAAAGATTGTAGCTACACCCTGATATAATGCAGTACCATCCATATTAATAGTAGCGCCAAGAGGTAATACAAAATTTGTTATTTCTTTACGGATACCGAGTTTATTCTCTAAGGTATCAATTGTGACAGGTAAGGTAGCAGCGGATGAACTTGTTGAAAAGGCAACAGCCTGAGCATTAGCCATTCCTTTAAAGAAACGCGATAAACTGTATCTACCGATAAATTTTACGATAAGACTATAGATTAATACTGTTTGGATAATGAGACCAAAAATGACAACAAAAATATATTTTGCTAGTGTATCAATAATTTCAAATCCAAAACTAGCTATAATTGCTGCCATTAGTGCAAAAACACCATAAGGTGCCAGAAGCATTATAATATCTACCATTTTGATCATGGCAGTGGATACTCCTTCGAAAACCTTGATAACCGGAGCTGATTTTTCTCGATCAATCAGTGAAAGAGTTATTCCAAAGATTATAGCAAGAAAAACTATCTGTAACATTTCACCAGATGTGATTGCCTGAAAAGGGTTACGGGGCACTATTCCAATTAGAAAATCAATAACATCCAGATCAAGGCTTTTTTCGGAAAGTGACATTACCTTATCAGACATTGCTATTGAGGTCTTTTCTATGCCAGTACCTGGTTCGAATAGGTTGGCAAGCCCAATACCCGTAGCTATAGCTATTGCCGTGGTAGAAAGATAAATCAAGAATGCTTTACCACCAATTTTGCCAAGCTTTGAAATACTTTCAAGGCTTGCTGCCCCAACTATTAGTGATGAAATCACTAAAGGAATAGCAATAAAGCTGAGAAGATTAATGAAAAGATCACCAAGTGGTTTAATCCATGTAGCAATTGATGAGTCTTTTTCAATTTTAACAATGTCTTGGTAGACAATTTCACTATTATTAGGAGATGAAAGTGTGATAGGATCAGTGCCAGACAGGGGTATTATATCTGTTTCAGTTATTGCTTGGCCATGGCTACTACTAATAAGTGAATCAGAGAAGAAAAGACTATAAGTATTACCACTTTCATCAGTCGCCAAATATTCATTGTTATCAATAGGAAAGAAGCCACCAAAGATAGCTCCTAATATAAGCGCCAATATTATCTTAATATGCAGCGGAATCTTTTTCTGCAAAGCAATCACAGCTATCTAAGCCTAATTGCAAATTTATAAAGCTCCCAATATTTATCAAACGAGCGTTTCATTTGGTCAGATGGGAAATAAAGATCTTGGAATTTGAAAATATACCCACCCGTACCACTTTGCTCCGCCGCAAAACCACTATCACCAAATTTAGAACGTACGATATACCCATATTCAACCAATAATATTCCCAGGTCACCAAGTATATATCTGAATTCCATTGGCAAAAATGATTCAATATCCTTGTAGCGGTCGTTATCAGAATTAGAACTTGAGTCTAGATCCCACCATAATGACGGATTAGTAGTCAGGAGTTCTACTTTCTGAAGTGAACTACTTTGAAGATTTCTAAGTCCGTCAATAAAAGTATATTTCTGTTGCTCGGTTAGAGCAGTAGTTATATCCTTGTTGAGCAGATAGAAATTATCAGCTACAGTTTGGTACCAATCGACAACATAGTCCTTGGTAGCTTTGACAAAATTAAGCCTTTGCTCTTGCATTTGTCGCTTGAGATGTTCGAGCTTGTTGTCAACAGAGGTTGATTGTGTCTTTTTAAGTGCCGATGTCATATTAAGATAGCGAAAGTGTTGTTTTGGTTCCAGTTAAGTCGTAATATAATGATTAAGATATTTGGATACCATAGTTTATTTAGCTTGTAGAAGTAAATGAGTCTTGTAGTTTTTGTATAAGTTGTCGCTGATCTTCATTGATTCTCTCTGGTAAATTAGGTATTAACTCAATATAAAGATCACCAGTCTTGTCATTTCCTTTGTACATTGGCATTCCAAGTCCTCGGAGTTTAAGTGTTTTACGGGATTGTGATTCAGCAGGTATTGCAATTTTTATTTTACCTTTGAATGTATCAATGGTAGTATCACCCCCTAGCATCATAATAAATATATCAATGAGTACAGTTTTTTTTAAATCATCACCACTTCGGGTATATTCTTTATGAGGTGCAATATTGATCTTAACGAGCAGGTTCCCGTCTTTACCACCACCGGCTCCTTTATGTCCTTTACCCGACAACTTCAATACCTGGCCACTCTCAATACCTGGCCTAATATTTAGATCTATAGAAGAGCCATTGATTCGAAGTCTTCTTTTAGCTCCATGGTAGGCTTCTTCAAGTGTCAGATCAATTGAAGTTTCAAAATCTTTGCCCGGTATCGGACGAGATTGGGAATATTCTTGTCTAGAGCTTGTATGTCCTGAAGATGTACTGCCACCGCCAAATATTTTTTCAAAGAAATCTGATAAGCCACCACCTTGCTCGAAAAAATCTCCTACAGTACGCGATCGTTGCTTACCAGTACCCGGCTGGGATTGAGAATACCACTGACTCCAATCAAAACCACCTTGTCCGGAAGTATTACCATTATGATCTCTGTAAGAAGCACCTAGCCTGTCATATTTTGCTCTCTTTTCAGGGTCTTTGAGAACCTCATAAGCTTCGGAAATATCTTTGAATCTTTCTTCAGCTTCGGCATTACCTTTGTTTTTATCTGGGTGGTACTTCTGAGCAAGTCTTCTATAGGCCTTTTTGATATCATCGGCAGTAGCTTTTTTATCTAGCTCGAGTGATTTATAATAATCCTTGAAGTCCATTTTAACACTTTTTTTATTTTGCAGCCTAACACCAATAAAACTCTTGTGTATTAGGTATAACACTAAAAGTTAAAACTAATAAAAGGTCTCTTTATTTCTTTTGTAAATTAAGAGATTAAATAAACAGTAAATATTATAATGATTATTGGTAGAGATAAGTTAGAGAATATAGTTGATCAACTCAGTACAAATGTAGCAGAAGGGGTATACCAGACAATTCAGATGTTAGGTCAGATAACAGAAATGTCTGAGAGGTTTTATGATGGATCACATTCTCGTTGGGTGGCAAATAAATCTGAAGAAATGGCCAAGGCCATAGGAATGAAGAGAGAAGATATATTTCAGACAAAAGCGGCAGCACAGCTGCATGACCTGGGAAAATTCACGTTTAGAGATTCTTGCCTTCATAAACATCCATTTGATATGAATAAGAAGGAATTAGCTCAGTATAAGTACATTTGATATGAATAAGAAGGAATTAGCTCAGTATAAGTACCATCCTGAAATTGGCGCTACTATTTTAGGAAAACATGCTAATATGGAGAATATAGCTCGGGTAGTCATGCAACACCATGAGCGATTAGATGGGAGCGGCTTCCCTTATCATCTAAAAGGAGGCGAAATATCAAAAGCAGCTCAGATAATTGGAATAGTCGATACATATCATAATATGGTATACAAAAGACCAATATCCGATTGTGTTACCTCAAAATATAATCATACAACATATAGTATTAATAAACATCTGGAAAATACAGAGAGTCGACATATTTCTGCTATTAACTATTTGATTTCCAAGAGTAAAACATTATTTGATCGGTCGCTGGTTGATATCTTCATATCAATTGCGGAATTGGACAGAAAAGCAATTAATGGTCAATCAATCAGAAAAGTACATATTCATGAGATTGATGAAGATATGGTGATAGCAAAGGATTATCATACATCATTTGGTCTTCTCATTGCTGGAAAAGGTGATACTGTTACCAAAGCTATGAAAAGGGCTGTTAAAAGATTTACTGAAAATGGAGAACTTCCTTACAAGATTTTGGTCTATAATAATTCACTCATGAATAAGTAAAAATCACCGATACTATAGATACTAGAGCATATTTATTATTTTAGAGATATATGCATTTCCCCGAAGATCAATTTCGCAGATCAGGTATAGATGAGTGATAGAGAAAATGAACTGGAAAAGCTGGTAAACAGACTTAGTACTGATGTAGCCGAGAATTTGTATCAGACTATACAAATGCTGGGTCAGATAGCTAGTATGTCCGAGAGAAATTATCAGGGTAGCCATTCGAGATGGGTCTCAGATAAGTCTGCAGAATTAGCAAGACTTCTGGGTATGAAGAAGGAATTTATTTTCCAAGTTAAAGTGGCAGCTCTGTTACATGATATTGGTAAGATTGCTTTTAAGGATTCTGCACTTTTTAAGCATCCCTCTGAGATGAATAAAGGAGAATATAAGCAATACACTTATCACCCTGAGATAGCAGTGGAGATGTTAAAGGGGCATTCTGGTCTTTCCCAAATATCTGAGTTGATTTTGCAGCATCACGAGCGTCTGGATGGTAGTGGTTTCCCGAGGCATATGAAAGGCAAGGATATTCATCCTGGAGCACTGATAATTGGGGTAGTCGATACATACCATAATTATGTTTTCAAAAGCTCCAGAGGTGATAGATATTCTGACCATAAACAGGTTGTCTATACCAATTCTTCTCAGATTCTTAATATGACTAAGGACAGACACAAGGCAGCAATAAGCTACCTTGTATCAAAAAAAGGAGTTCTGTTTGATAAGAAGGTCGTTGATGTATTTATTACTCTGATTGAATTTGACCGTAAAGATATTGATGGAAAAACTGTTCTTAGAATTCCTGTCAATACTGTTGAAGAAGGAATGGTGTTTGCCGAAGACTATTATACTAGTCACGGTTTGCTGATTGCAAGTAGAAGTGAGATAATAACACCAGAGATGAGAAAGGCATTGGTTCGCTTTGCTGAAAATGGAGATATCCCTCATAAGATTCTTGTTCTTGCAGAAAAAGGCTAATTATGGATCCTGAGATCCATTTCATATATGGCCAAGAAAGCTATTTCATTTCTCAAAAATATAATCAGCTGATATCTAATCTTGTTCGTAGCGATACTGATAGATTTAATTTTGAGAGATTTGAGGGTGATACTCTTGATATATCAAGGCTCAGAGGAAGTTTGCTGTCATTGCCTATGATGGCAGATAAGAGAGTAGTTTCAGTAAGCAATCTGCAGAACCACTTTACCGGTAAGATATCTAAAATTCGACAACAGGAATGGGACTCAGTCATTGATGCCATTCCTGAGTCGGCAGTACTTGTCCTGACAGCAATATTGGAACCACGAAATTTGAAATCATATCCGTGGTCTTTCTTAATAAAGCGATCCAATTCTTACGAATTTCCTCGATTTAGATATGAAAAAGTTGATGAGGCTATCCTATCCATAGCATCATCTAAAGGAATAAATATTGATCATGAAATAGCGGCCTACCTGAAGAATAGGTATGAAGGGGATTATTATGCTATTGAACTAGAGATAGAGAAAATCAAAAACTACTCTCCTAACATCGCAGAGTTCAGATTTAGTGACTTAGCATTACTCCTAAATCTTAATGAGCGTTATACACTCAACACACTGACTTCAGAATTAGCTAATAGGTCAATTGATAAGGTATTGGAAATATCATTGGCTCTTTTAAGTTCAGGAATGGCATTTCCTTATTTTTTAGCAGCTATAAAAAACTTTTTCGTAAACCTGTTCAAGTATCTTGAAGCAAGTAAAAGGTTCAATATAAAAGCAGATATTGCAAAAGCAGTAGGAGTGCCTCCATTTTTTATCAGAGATTATGCCATAGCAGCCAGGCAGTATACACTAACTGATGTTGAAAAAAGCATATCTGCCATAACAGAATGTGAATTTATGTTTAAATCAGTTAGTACTAGCGCAGAAGATCTTGTAGTTAAGCTATTAATACCTTCATTTGCTAGTAATGGTTTTAGAGATCTTCGCTAATTGCATCGCTATCTTTAAGCTTTTTTGATAAAGTGATAAAATCATCTTCTTCCTCAAATCCGGATGAGAAATCTTTGAAAACACTATCATTTACATCTCGTTTTGGGGTTATACCCTGAATTTCTTCCTCAGTAAATTCCTTCGGATCCGAATCGGAGTCGGGATAATATTCAGTCGTTTTCTCTCTTTCAGTAAGAGAAGTATCGAGCGCAATTAATACTCTATCTCCATCTTTTGTTAATATCTCAAGTGCTTTTATGTCTTTATTATGATCACGATGGACAAGAACTGATATCTTATTTCCTTTCTGGCTTGTTATGTCAATCTTGTCAGCAATAAATACTGTATCAGATCCGGGTTTGACGCTTTCTTTGGGAAAATAGCCAGTTTTAGGCATTTTCTTCAGATTCTTGGCAATTGTCGGAAATTCAAGAAAGTCTTTGAAGCTTTCATGCGACCGATAAACTCTTTGAGGAGCAAGTTTGATTTCCTCTCCGATAGATTCACTAAAGCTTTTGCTTTTTCTTACTTCATCAGGTACAGAAATATATGCTTCAATATCTTTGTGAGAAAGTAGTGGTGGACCTATAGTTTCATCATTTTCACCTGTTTCTTCTAACTGCTTTCTTGGTTGATCTTGTTCGTCATCAAATTCTTCACTATCAAGGGATTCAAAGTTCTGATTTCCATCAATATCAGAGTCAAAATCAAATTCCTCAACTTCAATTTTCTCATCACTTTCTAGGTCAATAGACAGAGATTGGTCAGGAGGGGATTGTGTTGCTTCATCGGATTCAATTCTTACTCTGGGCTGCTCTTCGTCACTATCAACCAGCTCATTTTCTTCATCAGTTAATTCCTCAACTTCTTCTTCGAAGTTCTTTTCTGATGATTCTAAATGACTTTCGTTATCTATATCCGAATCTGACATTTGTCACCTCAATATTGACCAATAGTTATTAGACATCGATGAATGTTGTACAATTATCTCCAAATTGAATCAACTAAGAGCTTATTCAATTATAAGGCTAATGATATGGAATAAAGGTGCCAAAATCAAGAATTAAGGTCATACCGATAGTTATCTATCAATTTGGAATATGATCTATTAAGCCTGAGTACATCAAGGTTACCAACCAATGTAAAAGTATGCTTGGCTCTAGTGAGAGCCACATTTAGTTTCCTGTCAATTATCTCTCTATCTTCTGTGCCATCATCTTCAGTCACAGATAATATTGATTCTAACTGAGTTGAGGAGTTTATACTAGTTGATAATATGATATGCTTTCTTTCGCTACCCTGAAAACGTTCAACGGTATCAACTGTGATATAGGGTCTTAATTCGTAAGGTAAAGATTCTCTAATGAGCGAACAATGCTTCCTAAAAGGTGATATAATACCTATGTCATCTTTCGACAGACTTGGGTATTCCAGAACAAGATCTTTAATTATTTCAATAACTATCTGAGCTTCTTTATATGATTTTTTGTCAAATGCATTTTGATCATTTATATGAATAAGATTAATTCCGGCCTCTAATGAGCCATATCTATTTCGATGATTTGTTTTTTTTAGTGACTTTAATTTGCCTTCATACGCAATCAGATTAGCAGCTGCCATTATTTCATTATCCATACGGCCTTGTTGCGTGAGTATACCGAAATGATTTGATGCAGTAGGGAATGGTTGTTTGCTTAGATGTCTGATCATTCTTGCAAAATAAGACTCGGAAGGATCTCTAAGTTCTGGTATTAAACTATCGTTTGCATGTGGCTGATTTTTAGCTACCGAGATAGGGGGAAGTTGTTTCTGGTCGCCAATGAGGACAATCTTCTTGACTCGACTAAAAATAGTACTCAGATAAAATTCTGAAATTTGACTTGCTTCATCAATAATAGCTACATCAAAATCAATTATATCAAAGATCTCCCGATTCGCAGTTAAGCTGGATATTGTTGTTGCAATAATATTTGCATCTTTGAATACTTTGTAAGCATTCATGAGTCCATTCCGTTCAATAATTTCAGATAATAGAATGTCTCTTAGCTCAGAGCCTTCTTTGGAACCAATACGAATAATACTGTCCCGGAGGCTTGCTTCGAGAGTTGGAAGGACCGCATTGCATATCTCATCTACGGCTCTATTAGTAAAAGAGGTAACTAATATTCTAGTCCCTCTGTTTCGAATAAGATACTGAATGAGTGTTTTAATAAAATAGCTTGTCTTACCTGTTCCCGGAGGGCCTTGTAAGAAATAATAATTAGGAGCATTTATTGCTTCCTTCAAAAGCATCATTTGTTCATCGCTTAGTCCCTTATAATTGGCTAGTTCATCAATTCTTTTATCAGATTTAGAACTAACTTCATGTGGTGGGGTAGTACCAATAAATACATTAAAACAGGACGATGAAACAAATCTAAATAATTCACTCTGTACCTTTTTTAGCACCGAATCAAAAAAGTCTGTAGACATATTCCAGTCTTCAGGTTCAGAACTGAGTACTTCAGTATTGAGCATTTTATTCCGTAGAGTTATTTCTACTGTTTGAATATTAATACTACGAACTGTTCCTTTCAGTACCTGACCCAGAAATTTGTTACTCATCGGTCTGCCGGTCAGAGCTTTTTTGAAAATGAAAACGGCATCACCTTTTCTAATTGGTGAGTCATTCTCGTCGGTGCGTAAGAATTCTACATATAGTTTTTCATGTTGAATATTATGTAGTTTCAGTCCAGAAATCAACCTTTCATTTATACCTGCTCCATTCCATATTTGACTAAAGGCTGAACTTGGGTTTTTAGCAAAATCTCCAGTTCTGCCTGCCACAATTTCTCGTGAGATGTGCGATGAAAGCCGTTTGTAATAATGTAATTGTAGATTATTGAAAGTATCAATATTATTAATAACTGAAGTCAGGGTTTGTCTAGAAAAAGCAGGCGCATTATCCGAAAATTTTTCAAGCAGAGCTATTGGGATTGATAAGTCTTTAGCATTGACAAATTCCTTAGCAACAGCTAGGTTCCTCATATAAATAAACTGATGTTTCGAATTTCTTGTTCGTAAAGTATTACGCACGGGGTCGTTTTCATCTTTGCTATATAAAATGAACGAGGAACCGTTTCTGCCAGGATAAGCTGATTCTAATAAGAGATCATATCCTGTCAGCTGAGCGGCGTGGGAGGGCCATATGTTTAGATAACGATACTTGCCTGATTTATCGGTGGTTCTAATGGCACCATTGACAGGTTTGCCTGATTTCAGCTCAACAATATCTTTGACTGGGTTATTTGTGCTTCTTTGTACTAGTAAATCTAATCTCCCTTGTAATCCATATTGAGTTGAAATAAAAGAGGGTTCAGTATATAATAATTGTTCCTTATATCTTGATACAGTTTTCTTAAGATTATGAAAGTGTGTTAAAAGATCTTTTTCTAAAGTTGATTTCTTCAAAACCCCTTTATTCGCTAGGGCAAACAAAGGGATGCCTGCTTGTCTAAGTGCTTTGGTATAGTAGTAATCAAATTCTTCAGAATCATTAATTAGTATTTCATCGAAAATTGAATTGACCATATTACCTATCAGCATTGGATAGGAAGAGGAATTGCTATCAAAACTCTTGAGAACAATAGGACCTATACTTGTACCTCCAATGTCAAATGTTGTTGCTATCTCAGAAATATCTACTAAAAAATCAGGTTCAAGTACAATTATTGATTTCCTAGCTGAATAGATGGTATTGAGATTTGCACTATGATTTGTCTTGAAGGCTAAGAGATGAAGTTTACAACCAACCCATAGTTTGTCTATCAAACCAACCCATAAACCATTGAGTACAACTTCAATTGGCTCGTCTTGTTGATTAATACAGCTTAGTAATGCTGTTTTAGATGTATTTTCAGTGTACCTGGGTTTGCTATGAAGCCTAACTATGTGATCAGAATATTCTGATTCCGATTCGCTTCTGACAGAGTCATTAGCTAATCCATCACTGTCTGATCTAGTATTTGACAGAATATTACTGATGGCAGCTTCTACAAGGGGAATTAGTTCAATGAGTTCTTGTTCTTCAGCCTGGTAATTTCTTGAGTGAATGTAAGATAGCTTCTGAAGAATATCAGAATAGTACTCGCTAAGGGCACTTTGCTCTATAAGATAATATATCTTAGACAAGCGACTCATATAGAGTGCCCCGTCTTTGGCAGTTATTTCTTCGGCGAGTTTGGTAAGCTTTTGATGAGCCTTTTCAAGTCTTGTTTTAACATCATTAATTTTCATCTAGTTTGGTTTCACAAGTCCAGAATAGGTTTAAGTCGGTATTAATTCCTCACGTGAACTTGTGCATTTTCAGGTTTGATGTCTCTTATGAAGATTTGCGGGAGAGATGAGCCATTATAATTATTCATTTCAAGGTTATAAATAATGGAAAATTTCTTACCATTTTGGCAGTACTTTGCTTTGTCACCCATATTGAAACCAATAGCATCGATTACAAAGTTATTTTGCTTAGCTCTGAACTTGATGTTGTTATGACCAATAATCTTTACACCGTTAGTAGCAGTTACATTAGTACTGTAGAAAACAGGTTTGGGGTTATCGTATCCAAAGGGGGCCATCTTATTCAAGCTCTTAAAAAATACCGGAGATAATTCATTGAGATTAAGTTTAGTATCAATTTCTATTTCTGGCTGCATCATGTCAGTTGTGATAACTTTGCTAGCTTCAGAGTCAAAAATATCTCTAAATTCATCAACATCATTCTCTTCCATAGTAAGTCCTGCAGCATGCTTGTGCCCCCCGTATTCAATCATAAGGTGATGAGCTTTGCGCATAGCTTCATAGACATTGAAATTCTTTGTACTTCTTGCAGATCCTTTTGCCATACCATCGATTGAGGTCATTAGAACTGTAGGTAGATTAAAGCGATCAACAAGACGAGATGCTACTATACCAATTATTCCGGGGTGCCAATGAGGATAGTGAATTACAAGTGATTTCCTACCCTCATCAATTAGTTTTTCAGCCATTGGTATGGCTTCTTCCAAAGTATCATGATCAAATACTCTACGCTTTCTATTTTCATCTTCAAGCTGTTGAGCAATATGAAATGCTGATATCTCATCTTTCTGAACAAGCATATCGACAGCCCTCATCGGGTCACCCATTCTACCAGCAGCATTAATGATAGGAGCTAAGTTATAAACAATATTTGGGGCAGTGATAGTACCCGGTTTGAGCCGACTGCAATAAATAAGTCCTTGAAGGCCAGGTCTAGGGGTTTTATTAATTTTCTTCATTCCATGGTAGACCATAATTCTATTTTCATCTACCAAGGGTACCATATCTGCGATAGACGAAAGTGCTACCAGGTCAAGATACTTATAAGCATCTTTTTCACGCTCTAGTTTTCTATAAGTAGCCTGAATTAGTTTGAATACAACTCCGCAGGCCGAAAGCGATTTGAATGGATAATTATCACCGTCTTGAATAGGATCAAGTATACAAAATATATCCGGCAGACTACCAGCGGTTTGGTGGTGATCACAGATAATTGTATCAATCTGCTGTTGCTTCGCATATTCTAGTTGCTTGTGCGCTGTAATACCAACATCAACAGTCAGAAGCAAAGAGCAGCCTTCAGCTTTGGCCTTATCAATGCTATTGAATGACAGACCATAGCCATCCGTAAATCTATCCGGAATAAAATACTGAGCATCAATGCCCAGTTCTCTGAGAAAAAGAAGCGCAAGCGCAGTAGATGAGACACCATCAACATCATAGTCGCCGTGTATCCATACTTTCTCCCCATCCGCCTTAGCCCTCAAGACCCTATCAACTGCTCTTTCCATGTTGAGCATTAGGTAGGGATCATGCAGGTCTTCCATTTGGGGGCGAAAATAGGCTTCCGCATTTTCAGCAGAATCTATTCCCCTAACGTATAGAACGTTGGCAATTGTCCTGGGGACTTTTAGTAACTGTGATAATTGTCTAGTTTTTTCATCTTCTGGTTGGCTTTTCAATGACCAACGATTGTTCAACACCAAATACCGTCTATTTAACTATATTAGTAGCAATATACAAAATATGTTCGGGATATTGATTATATGCGTGTAAGAATCTACACACCTATTTTTCACAAGGGATGTCAATGACAGTCCGTACAAAGAATATCAATGGCTAAACAAGATGCGGCTAAAATCAGGCCTATAAGGAAGACCAAGACTTCAAACAGAAGGACTTTGGTAAAGAATAGCGGTGATATTTCTCCGAAAGCTCGTCGAGGTAGGGTAATTGCTAGTGTTGGTACAAACTATCTTATTCGGGATAGCAGTGGACAGATAGTCGAGTCATATCTTGGTGGAACAATTATAACACCATATAAAGATTCAACAATTGTTGCTGTTGGTGATTATGTTTGGTACTTAGAAGATAGCTATTCTGATGTTAATCATGATGCTGGCGCTGCTCGTATATTAAAAGTGGATCTTAGGAGGTCAAAGTTTTCTCGAAAAACTGCTCATTATAATACTAAGGAGCAGGTTATGGCATCTAATATTGATAATGTCATTATTTTTTCTTCAGCGCTAGATCCTGTATACAATAAGAAACTTATTGATAGGTATTTGGTTAGTTGCGAAATCGGAGAGGTAAACCCTGTTATATGTGTTAATAAAATAGATTTGGTACCTGGAGACTATGTTAACCAGGATTTGGACATTTATAGGGAGTTAGGTTATGAAGTGCATTTGCTAAGTGTTTCTGAAAGTATTGGTTTGGACAGTGTTTTGGAGAGTATCAGCGGTGAAGTGAGTCTACTTTCTGGTCCGAGTGGAGCAGGAAAATCTTCTTTTATAAACCATGTTCTGGGTGGTGATTTTCAGGATGTAGGGGCAGTATCTGAAAGGAATGGAAAAGGCCAGCATACAACTTCATTTAGCAGAATGTTCGAAATAGGGGATGGTGGTTATATAATTGATTCACCGGGGATCAGAGAACTTGCAGTTTGGGGTATTGAAGAGGGGGAATTACAGCTCTATTATCACGATTTTGATGATTATAGTGGTAATTGTAAGTATCCTTTATGCTCTCATGTACATGAACCAGGCTGTGCAGTTGTAGAAGCTGTGGAAAACAACGAAGTAGATTTGGAAAGATATACTAGTTACTTAAGTTTTCTTGATACACTTTGATACAGCTAATTCATAATCGCTGTCTGTTCTACTGTACTGCTAACATATATGTAGAACTACTTGCCAAAGTCTGTATATTCATAAAAACATATTGATTTGAATATTTTGATAAATTCAATTCAATCACTTGAAGTTCATTTATACGACCAGTAAATTGATCACGGCCTAGAATCTCTCCTGATATATCATAGATAGTTATATAGTGTTCAGTTGATTCCTGAATGATAAAATTAGCATATAGGGTGTTACCAGTTATGAGGGCTGATTCCAGATCAAACTCTTCACTTGGTTCAATAAGTCTTGAGCCAGGTTCCTTGCAAATACCTGAAACTGAGATTAAACCCTTCTGAACACTGAAAAACTCATCGTAGTCGTTACACTTTAGTTTGGGATCAAAGATTTCTATCCCACTTGTTTCACTTAGCCCAAGTAGAACCTTAAACGGTATTGTTATTGATGAGTTCACAGGTATTGTAATGGGGTAGCTTGCAAGACCCGGACTTTCTATATTATATTCGATATCAGCATTATGGAGAACAGTGTAATCATAAAGAAGTGTTGCTTCAATTTCTCCAAAACCACAGCCAACAAATTCGGGAGAAACAATACTACTTATTTCTACCACAGTCTGGGAGCCTATTTGTTCTGTTATATTGTTTGCAAAAAGTTCAGCAGAACCCGTAATTGGCTCGATCTCAAAAGTTAGTGTCTTAGAACATCCCAAGTTTACTTCCGATATTTCCAGATAATACTCTGCTGGTGTATCTACAGTTAATACTGTTGATGAAATATCTTGTAACTGAATACCGGGATCGTTTGTCCCCCAAGTATAGGCAAAGTTACCTTGAGGTAAGTTATCAGGTACTTCTAATTGTGTTGTTTCGCATGGACATAATCTGGCTTCAGGCAGATTAGATCCAATTTCCATCGAAGTTGGAAACTTAAATACATTTATGTTAAAGGTATCATATTCTACACAACCAATTTCACTTTCAATTTCAATATAGACTATTTCCGAATCAGTAGGCATATAATCAGTGATATCTGGCTGGTTGAATGTGCCCCCTAATTCAAATTTCCATGTAATATCGAAAAGTCCGTCAGCATCAAAAACCTGTTTCGATATTAAGTCTATGGACTCACCTTCACATACAGTAATAGAACCAAGATCATCATCAGTCATCTCACAATACTGAAATAAATGGAAATCAAATAGTGCTATGTCATTCCCTCTTATTTCATCTGAAGGTCCCTGCGACACTGGATATTTGAATATCTGATTATTATATACTGTAAGCGTTATCTGCGTACGATTACCAGAATTGAAAGAGTATTCTAGTGTATAAGGGTCACAGTTTGCATCATCATTGTCTACTCGGGTTGGCTCTAATATCTCAATTCCATCTATTTCAGCTGAAATGATTGGGAAATAAGTTGGCCAGGCTATATCAGGGTTCATATATTTAAAGCTCAGTTCATAATCCCGGTCAGGATTGACATCGATTATATATTCGAGCAGTATAAACCTTTCAGTAGGGTCATTAGATGGAAGAACTATACCATCCACAACAAGAACTTTGGTGCCATAATCACAATTTAGGTAGTTAACATTTTTATCAGATGTCTTATCTACTACCATATATGTACCATAGTCATTCAGTCCGCCAAAAGGAACATCTGAATTAAAAATCGGAGCTTGAGATGTCCAGTTCTGAAAATCAGGATCGGGTATGAAGTCATATGGTGCTAAATCACCTTTTACTGCCAGCAAAACTGCAAAAGGTATTTTCAATAATAATGCAATTAAGATTATTCTTATCATTTTGGACTGGACCTTTGAACCTATCTCATAAAACAGAATTTATCTAAGTATTAGCTTATATCCAAACAATTAATAGTGATGTATATAGGTTGATTAGCCGTTGGTGGAATATTCAGTAGTGAAGTAAGGTAATTGCAAGCTTATTTTTCCTAAATTTGGATTGATAAATTTTACAAATAACTGAAGACATATTCGATGAGCGTATTGGTAAACAAAAATTCGAAGGTTTTGGTTCAAGGGATAACAGGAAGCGAAGGTACATTCCACACAAGCCAGATGTTAGAATATGGTACCAAAGTGGTAGCCGGAGTTACCCCGGGTAAAGGTGGTACCAGCTATAATGGTAAAGGTGAAGTTTCTTTTACCGAAGGTGTACCAGTATTTAATACTGTGAAAGAGGCAGTTGATCAGACTGGAGCTAATGTTTCAATCATATTTGTTCCACCTCCGTTTGCTGCGGATGCAATATTAGAGGCTATTGATTCTAAAGTGCCTCTTATTATTTGTATCACCGAAGGTATTCCTGTTAAGGACATGATTACTGTTAAAGCAGCTCTTGATAATTCAGACTCAAGGCTTATCGGTCCTAATTGCCCTGGTATTATAACTCCTGGCGAAGCTAAGATTGGTATAATGCCTGGTTTTATTCATTCAAAAGGGAAAGTTGGTGTCGTATCTAGATCTGGTACACTTACTTATGAAGCCGTAAAACAGATTACAGATGAACAATTGGGTCAGTCGACATGTATCGGTATTGGTGGTGATCCTATAATTGGGACACAGTTCCTTGATGCGATAAAACTCTTCAATGAAGATCCTGAGACTGAAGCAATAGTAATGATTGGCGAGATAGGTGGTAATGCTGAGGACATCGCTTCAGCTTATATAAAAGAAAATGTGACCAAACCTGTTGTTGGCTTTATAGCTGGCCGTACAGCACCTCCCGGACGCCGAATGGGACATGCTGGAGCAATTGTTTCAGGTGGCCAGGGTGGAGCAGATGACAAAATGGAGAATATGCGCAAGGCAGGAATACATGTGGTTGATACCCCGGGTATTATTGGTGCTACTGTCAAAAAAGCCTTAGAGAATCTTAATTAATCATAATATTATCACATATTAAATAAAGAAATTAGAATGTCAAACCTTACATATGGAATGATAAAACCCGATGCTGTAGGCAACGGAGTTGTGGGAGAAATTATCGCAAGAACTCAGAAAGAGGGATTCGAAATACTAGGAATGAGAATGACTCGCCTTAGTCAGGCAGAAGCAAAGAAGTTCTACGAAGTACACCAAGAAAGACCTTTTTATAATGACTTAGTATCTTATATGACATCTGGACCAATAGTTGCTTTAGCATTGAGAAAAGATAATGCTGTGACTGCATGGAGAGAGTTCATAGGGGCTACTAATCCTGAAGATGCTGAAGAAGGCACGATCAGAAAGCTATATGGTAAGAATATCGAGAATAATGCTGTTCATGGCTCAGACTCAGATGAAAATGCGAATAGAGAAATTGCTTTTTTCTTTACCGAGGGTGATCTGGCTAGTATAGCCGGTTAATAATTGCGTGTATTATAGTACTTTTATCGGGCCGACCTTATTACATAAGGTCGGCTTTTTTTTGACAACTATCTTTAATGAAAAGTGAAATACTCAACACTGACCCAAAGAACTATTGATAAGAACCCTTATTGGAGCTATCGAATTGATAGATATATTATGCCGAATGGGCAGGAAGGTAATTATTACTACTGTGATACTCAAGGTTCGGTCTTAGTGATTCCACTGTGGCCTGACGGCAGAATCTCGTTATGTAAGCAATATAGATATTTGATGAAGAGCTGGGTAGTTGAGTTTTGCGGTGGTGCAATGAGTGAAGGTGAGACACCTGAAACTGCAGCTGCCAGAGAGCTAAGGGAGGAATTAGGAATTATCGCTGTAGATTTTGAGCTGTTAGGAAAATTTAATCCGTTTAAGGGTGTGACGAATGAGGTATGTTGGGTGTTATTGTGTAAAGCCGATAAGGATTTGGAACAGAAACTTGAACAATCTGAAGAAATCCAACGTATTGATGTTGATCGAAATGATCTTGTATCAATTTTTTCTAAGAATGAGCTACATGATGGTATGTCATTGGCAGCTATTGAGTTATTGAGAAATAAATTTTGTGATCTATGAGAAAAGAATTACTTACTATAATTACTATGATGTTTCTGCTGACTGTGTTTGGCAATGCCCAAGAGAATGATGCAATGACATATAGACTGAGAGCTAAACTGCCTTTAGCTGTAACGAGTAAATATAAGTTTACTGAAATTCAGGATATTAAGAGAAAGCTGAAAATAGGTAGGGATTGGGAAGAGATGTCTTTACAGAGGAAAGTCAGTCTGTTTTATTCTTTAAGAGCAGCGGATAAACTTGCTAATGGCTTTACTGATGTTAAGATTTCAGTTGATTCAATAGTTTATGAACTTACATCACCTGATAAGAAAGTAATATATAATAGTTGGGATATTTCTGCATTTCCACCGATCAATGAAACAGATTTCTTAAGATATGGTTTTGGTGTTGAGCAGGACTACAATTTTTTGTATTCTCCATATAGTGAAGTTTCTAAGATCACAAGTGAGCATCTAGTAAAGAAACGTGAGTTATTTACGGGTGCTGATGTAGCTCCTTCAAAGATGAAAGATCTTGTTAAAGAATATTTATCAGACAGGATGCTTGTATTTATATTTGATCCTATGAAAAATATTTTACCAGATTATGATATTCAGCTTGAAGACACCTGGTCACCAACTGTTGATATTGAAATGGGTGGGTATTGGTGGAATTTTAAGCCGGAATTCAAGATCAGTAGTTATGATCGTTCGGGTTTTTTACTCGAAAGTGATATTGATTCTGTAAGAGTAGATAAAGGACCGGTGTACTTTAGCGATATGGAGTCTTGGGGAACAATATCAGATTCACATATTGATGGTAAGATATCTAGTTTTCTGAGTACTCAGGGAAGACAAGAATCAGCATTGCTAAATTTTGATGTTAAACTTATGGGTGAAGTCGGGGGTAGAGAATTCACTCAGACTCAAAATATATTCTATAGCTGGGAATTATTAGGTACATATAAATTTTGATATAAATTTCAACCTTCTCATTTAGTCAGTACTGGATTAGGGTAACAGAATAAAGTTAAATTTTATTAATTGTTCGGTTATTCATAATTTGTGAAATAAATTGCGTACTTCATTGATGCAATTAGAAAAATCCAGCCGCCTGAAAGATTGAGCTATAATTTCAAACAACTTACGCAGCCTTCTGATGTTCTGATAGTACTATTAATAGTACTAGGAATATTTATGTTGTTTTCTCTTGATGAAGGAGCTCTAAAGCTTATCGGTATCTGTATAAGTATTTTAGGATTAGTTTCTTTATTTGCTCTGATACAACAACGCAAAAGTAGTGTATTAGATCCTTCATTGTTGAAGTTACAAGATGAGAAAAAAAAATATAATGTAACTAAAAAGAATACACCTACCGCAAGTATTAAAGTAATTGAAAATTTCAATGAAGAGATTTCTAAAGACGAAGATTTGTATGGTATGTCTGATTTGGATGCCCGAGAAGAGGGATTTGCTGTATTGGGAGAGAAGAAGATAGTTTTTAAGACCAATATTACTTCACCAGATAATCAAGAAGGAACTATTAGCTCTTCCTCAATGACAGACACATTATCTGCGATTTCCGATTTAGAAAATGAAAATTTGTCAGAGGGGTTTAGGGTAGTAGGAAAAAGTAAGGTTGAAAGCCATTTAGCCAGATCGAAATCGGATAATACTTCTACTTATGATACAGAGCAGGATAATTTGTTTGAGCAAAGATCAGCTCAGAATGAGAGCGGAGAGTTAAGGCCAAATGTATCGACGGAAGAAAATAAGGAACAGGAGCTATCAAATAAGCTCTCTTCGCTTAGATGGGAGACGTTGATTGATGATGAGAAATTTCCAAGTAATCACCCAAAGCAGGAACTGGATTTTTTCTTGCAAAGGATACTAAGAGCAATTAAATCCACAGGAGATAATCATACTGTATCTTTTGTTCTATTTGATTCTGAAAAGCAGTTACTTAAAATTGAGTCATTGATGACTGATGACCCTAAGAGTGTATTGAAAGTGCCTAGAATCCCCTTAGGATCAGATATATTAAGTACTATTGCAATTTCTAATAAACCAACAATTATTAGTTCCATAGCTGAGAATGGTATGTGTGAATTATTGCCATATTATACTCGTAATATTGGTATCAAATCATTCATAGGGATTCCAATTACATATGGTTCTTCTGTAGTTGGTGTTTTAAGTATGGATTCCAAAGAGGAAAAAGCATTTAATGAACTAACAGCTACATTTCTAGGCCATTTCACGAAACTTCTGAGTGGTCTGATACAAAGCTATAGCGAGAAGTATGATCTTAAACAGTTGGCAGACTCTTATTCTGCTATAAGTAATTTCCGACTTCTTTCTGCTGATAGTTCAGCTACCCAAGAAGTAATAACTCATTCTCTGGCAAGTACTCTTAATCTAAGTTTTGAGCCAAATGATATAGGGGTTGTATTATATGATCATGAAGAAGAGAAGTGGGTGTTAACACGGCATTTAAGCTCTGGCGATAAGAATTATACAGGTATGACAATTGGACGGGATACTGCTTTATCTAATTGCATTAATGAGGCTGAGCTTGTTAATTGGATCGGTGGTGAAGAGGGACTCGTGATCAATAGTGAAATAACTATTGAGACTAGTCGTGGTTGTCAAGTCTATATCGTTCCATTGAGAACCATGGATTCTGTTTTTGGTTGTTTCTTCATTATCTCTGCGAATTCGGTCCCTTTGGGGATTACAGCTGTACAAATGATGGAAGTACTTGCAGAGTATGCGGCTATAGCTATTGAGAAAATCTATTTATCAAAAATAATCCGCGAAAATGCGTTTTATAATTCTGCGACTGGCTTGCTAAACCATAATGCTTTTCTAGATAGATTACAAGAAGAAGTAGTTAGAGCTGAAGATTATGGATATGAATCGTCTTTGATACTTCTTAGTATAGATGAATATGACGCTTTAAATGGTAAAGATGAACTCAATCGTGTAGTGGTTGATATGATAAGCCACGTTGTTTCTTCTAATATCAGATCGTATGATTTTTGTGGTCACTATGGAGACAAGTTTTGTATAGTGACCGTACATACTAAAGAGAGTAATGCAAAAGTCTGGGCTGAAAAAATTCGGAATGCTATTGCATCTGAGACAGTTAAGTCAGATAATAGTGAATATAATATAACAATTTCGGCTGGGATTGTACAGTTTGGTGAAGGTCTTCAAAGAGAATCAGGATCTTTGATATCACTTGCACAGAAAGCTATTAATGCGAACAAAGCCACTACCAATACTGTAGCCTTATTTTCCTAATTAAGAAAACATTAGTAGCGAATCCAATCAAACTCCAACAGAGAATAGAAGAGGCTCTAGCCGGTAATGGTTCGGCAATGAGATTGAATGAACTTGCTAAAAGATTTAGTATTAAATCTGATAGTGAAGACTATGAACGGTTAAAAGAAATCTTAGATGAGATGGTTTTGAGTGGTGAAGTATTGAAATCATCGCGCAGAAGATATTCATTACCAGGTATGCCTCTCAAAAATCCTCAGTCTCAAACAGGTATCTTTCAACATGAGATAAATATTAGTTGGTTCTATCCTGATGATGGATCTAGAAAAACTCGTATTAGGTTTGCTGATACACTGACAGCTTTAAATGGAGATCGGGTTAGAGTTGTGGCGGTTGGTAAAGGAAAAAAAGGTACTGTAAAAATTGTTGAAGTACTGGAGAGGGCAGACCACGAAATAGTTGGTCATGTAGAATCAGATGGACTTGAATACTACCTGGTAGCTGATGATAAGCATTATCATATCGATTTCCTTTTAAAAGGCAAAGGACTGGATCAGATACAGCCACTTCAGAAGGTTAGTGCTACTTTTAGTAATTGGGATGATATTAGAATTAATCCTCAGGTTGAGCTCAATGGGGTCTATTCTGATAGGGATAAGATTAAGAGACTTTTCGGGGGTATTCTAAAAGAATTTAAATTGGATAATGCTTTTCCTGCAGCAGTCGAAGCTGAAGCCATGAAAATGGAAATACCTAATACACCAGGTGAAGGCCGACTTGACATAAGACATTTGGATGTGATAACGATTGATCCGACTGATGCCAGAGATTTTGATGATGCTCTTTCCTTAGAACACTTAGAGAATGGTAATCTAAAAGTAGGTATTCATATAGCTGATGTTTCTGCTTATGTCAAGGAGAATAGTCGCTTGGATATAGAAGCTCGAAGGCGAGGAAACTCAGTTTATCTTGTTGATAGAGTCATTCCAATGCTTCCGGAGCATATTTCTAATATTGTTTGCTCTTTGAATCCCAATGAGGATAGAAACGCGTTCAGTGTGTTTGTAGAGCTTACAAAGCTTTGTAAAGTAGTTGATTATTCTATTCAAGAAACATTAATAAAGAGTAAAAGAAGATTTACCTATGAGGAGGCTCAGGATATACTTGATTCTCAGCAAGGTGAGTATTATGAGCTTCTGAATGAACTGGATTCTCTAGCGAAGAAACTTAATAAGAAAAGATTTCGCACTGGAGGTATCGAATTCGAGACTTCTGAAACCAAATATAGAACAGATGAAGAAGGCTATCCGGCTTTGGCTGAAATAAGAAAACCTTCTGACAGCACAAAATTAATTGAAGAGTTTATGCTGTTAGCTAATAGAGTTGTTGCCGGATTTGTAAAAGATATTTCCAAGAATTCTCAATCCAAGAAACAGTATCCATATTTATTTAGGATCCATGAACAACCTGAGCCGGAGATGCTTAAGACTTCATTAGAGTTTGTGAGTAGAATTGGGCATTTCAAACATGATCCGAAAAATGTCTCGTCAGCAGAAATTAACAGAATACTCAAATCATTTGAAGGTAAACCTGAGCAAACTATAGTCAATTCGATACTAATTCGTTCGATGCCTAAAGCAGTATATTCACATGTAAATATGGGACACTATGGACTGGGTTTTTCAGATTATGCTCATTTCACTTCTCCAATCAGACGTTATCCTGATTTGATAATTCATAGGCTCATTAAAGAATATCTTAACCAGAAACCTGACGCAGTGAGAATATCATATCTTCGGGAGCTTGTTAAAGAGACAGGTGCACATTGTTCTGCTACAGAGAGGAGTGCTATGGAAGCTGAGCGAGCCTCCAAGAAAGTAGCTGGAGCTATATTAGCTTATGATCATGCTGGACAGGAGTTTTATGGGACTGTGACTGGGGTAATGCATTTTGGAATATTTGTGCAGTTAGATGAGTTATTATGTGAGGGTTTGATTCATATCAGGGATCTCAATGATGATTACTATACATATGACGAAAATAATTTCATGCTTCGGGGGAAAAGAAAGAATAAATCATTCAGGATTGGTGATCGCCTGAAGGCTTCGATTGTCAAAGTTATACTCGAAAAGAAAGAGATTGATCTCAATTTCATTCAGCGGGTTGATTAACAGTATCATTATTAACGATATTAGCAAGGAGTAGAGTGTTTACAGGTCTTATAGAAGAGCAGGGTATTGTTACTGAGCTTGAGCATCGGGGTGATTCGGCTACTTTTTCAATTCGATGCGATAAGCTACTTCAGGATATTTACATTGATGCTAGTATTTCTGTAAACGGCTGCTGCCTTACTGTCGAGCATTTTGATGGAATATCATTCAGGGTAACAGCAATTGAGGAAACACTTAGAAAGACAAATATTGGCAAGTTGAAGGATGGTGATTTAGTAAATTTGGAAAGAGCTTTGAAGCAGGGAGATAGACTGGGTGGTCATATGGTTCAGGGCCATATAGATACTACTGCAAAGCTTATTGATATTTTGCCTGAAAAGTCTGGTGTATCAATGGTATATAATCTGGATGAGAAGAATGCTTCCTTGGTTGTTCCTATGGGTTCCATTTGTATTGATGGAATAAGCCTAACAGTAGCTGAAGTGAGTAATCAGAGTTTTCGTGTTGCAATAATACCGCATACATGGGGAGAGACTAATATCTCTAAGCAACAAAAAGGATACTATGCCAATATTGAATTTGATATGACAGGAAAGTATATTCTTAAAATGATTGATCCATACATTAAACAAATACGTGATATAAGTAATGCAAGAATACAGAACTGAACGTGATTCGATGGGAGAGATCCAGGTACCAGACAATATGTACTATGGAGCTCAGGCAGCAAGATCGCTTCAAAATTTTGCCATAGGTATTGAGAGAATGCCACGTGAGCTGATAAGAGCTGTTGGTATTTTGAAAAAATCAGCTGCTAGTGCAAATGAAAAACTTGGTGTATTAGAATCAGCAAAAGCTAAGCTCATATATCAGTCGGCTGATGAAGTTATATCTGGTAAGCTTGATGAGCATTTTCCCCTTTCAGTCTGGCAAACTGGATCTGGTACCCAGACTAATATGAACAGCAATGAAGTGATAGCCAATAGGGCAATAGAAATTGCTGGTGGCCAGATGGGGTCAAAATCTCCTATCCATCCTAATGATGATGTCAATAAGTCGCAGTCATCGAATGATACCTTTCCTACTGCTATGCATATTGCAGCAGCAGAGCAATTGAACAATTACCTTCTTCCAAGATTAAAAGATCTTAGAGATACCCTGAAATCAAAAAGTGACAAGTTTGATGATGTTATTAAAATTGGTCGAACTCATCTCCAGGATGCTGTACCTCTGACACTTGGGCAAGAGTTCTCGGGTTATGTAAGGCAGTTAGATCTTGCTGAGGAAAGGGTTAGAGCTGTTCTGCCCGGACTTTTTGAACTGGCGCTTGGTGGTACTGCTGTAGGTACTGGTCTGAATGCACATCCCGATTTTGCTGTTACTTCTGCCAAAGAAATAGCTGCTGAAACAGGACTACCTTTTGTTACTGCGCAGAATAAATTTGAAGCTTTAGCTGCCCATGATGCTATTGTTTTTGCTCATGGAGCTATTAAGACGCTGGCAGCATCTCTTATGAAAATTGCTAATGATATTCGCTGGTTAGCTTCTGGCCCTAGATGTGGCTTAGGGGAGATTGCTATCCCTGAGAATGAGCCTGGGTCTTCTATTATGCCTGGTAAAGTGAATCCAACACAATCTGAGGCTATGACAATGGTTGTTGCGCAAGTAATGGGTAATGACGCAGCTATTAACTTTGCTGGTACTCAAGGTAATTTTGAGCTAAATGTATTTAAGCCTGTTATGATATATAATTTTCTGCAAAGCGTGAGGCTTCTATCAGATACAATGGCTATGTTTAATGAGCATTGCGCTCAGGGGATCAGTCCAAATAAGGATCGTATAAAACATTATCTAAGCAATTCATTGATGCTTGTGACGGCTCTTAATCCACATATTGGTTATGATAATGCTGCTAGAATTGCTAAGCATGCTCATAAAGTAGGTGGTACCTTGAAGGAAGCTGCTATAGAACTAGGTATACTAACTTCTGATCAATTTGATGAATTTGTGGTTCCGGCAAATATGACAAGTCCTAATCTTAAATGAACTACTATTTTAAAGTCTGATTAATCTGAAACCCCACTCTTAGGTGGGGTTTTCTTTTAGGTGTTGTCACTTTATTTATCTGATATCCTGGGAGAGTATTCTTAGGTTTGTTCTTTTTCTTGTTCCTGTACTTTTAGAATAAGCTGTGCACCAGGTTTATAGGTAATATAAAACCAAAACCACTCAAGCATTACCTTGATTCTATTTCTGAAATCAATTAAATAAAATATATGAATGAGTCCCCATGCTAACCACGCTACAAAGCCTTTGATTTTAAATGATTTGCCTATCAGACCTACTGCTTTAGCTCTGCCTATAGTAGCCATCTGTCCTTTATCCCTATAAACAAATGGAGCTCTTAATTCTCTTTTTATTCTCTTTCTGATAATATCAGCTACATACTCTCCTGCTTGGTTGGCTGCAGGTGCTATTCCAGGAACAACCTTACCATTCCTATCTTGTAGAAAAGCTGCGTCACCAATCACAAAAATATTTTCGTCATCTTGTATTGAGAAGTCAGGTTCTACTATTATCCTACCCAAACCATCAAGCTCAGATTCTAATTCAGTAAGTAGTGAAACCCCTTTGTTACCCGCAGCCCAAATAATACAGTTTGTTTCAATCTTTCTAACATCTGTTCTGATGTATTCGGCTGTTATCTCAATGACCCTTTCTTCTAATAATAAATCTACTCCAAGCTTTTGAAGAGCTTTTTTAGTATATGCAGAAAGATCTTGAGGGTATGCTGTTAATAGTCTTTTACTACCATCGATCAAAATTATCCTCACATCTGTCTTTTTGATTCTAGTAAAATCTGGAATGATAGTTCTTTCAGCAATTTCTCTTAGGCTTCCGGCAAGTTCTACCCCGGTGGGTCCACCACCAACTATAACGAACGTACAATTCTTTTTGAACTCATCTTTCGATTCTGACTTATCCGCTGCTTCAAATGATTTAAGTATTTTCTCTCTAATCATTAGGGCATCATTAAGGGTTTTTAGGCCCGGAGCAATTTGTATCCAGTTATCATTCCCAAAGTAGTTCGGTTCAGTACCAACAGCTACTATCAAATAATCAAAACTATATTGATTTTTTTTGGTTACAACTATACGCAAGTGTCTGTCAATTCTGATTACTTCATCATAATACACTTTGATATTTGGTGAGTCTCTGAGCTCAGTACGTATTGGTGCTGCAATATCACCTGGTGAAAGAGCAGATATTGCTACTTGATATAAAAGTGGCTGAAATAGATGATGATTTTTCTTGTCAATTACAATTACATCACAATCTGAACCGTTTAATGTTTTGGCTGCTCTCATGCCACCGAAACCAGCACCGATAATAATTATTCTGGGTTTTGTATGCATTCTAAAAAAGTAATATTGATAATCATTAAGATATGTATATCTGTATTGATGCTATTCCCTCTGTTATCTTGTAATGATGAAGATGGAATTCAGGATAAATTTGTTTCAGCAGATGAAATAATTTCTAATATGAGAAATAGTTTGGCAGATATTGATGCTGCTGAAATAGATGTTGACTATTTCTTTCAGTCGGGGAATGATGAACCATATATTGATGAGTTTATCATGCTAATGAAGCGAGATTCGACTGATCCGGGAGTGTCGGCAAAAATAATGATAGAACCATACAATAGATTTTCCGGCTTTCTATTGACTTATGTCGAAGGTGAATATATGGCTATTGATTCTACCAGAAAAAAGGTCTTTATTGCTGATAGAGCTAATGGAGGTAGCGAATATATTAGGAGTAGCTATAGAGGCGATATTGCGGCTGTATTTTTTGATAAATTATATGAATTTGATCCATCTCAAGCCACCAATTATATAGATACTGATACTATTGTAGATGAACGATCATATTTTAGATTTGTATCAGTAGTAGAGGATTCAGTAACAAATATGTCCGAAAGGTTTATTTGGCATATTGATAAAGAAACTTTCCTGCCAATGGAATGGTCTCGTATTTATCAAAAGAATGATCAGAAAGCTTTTCAGCTCACGAAGATCAAATCAATTAATACCCAACTCACTACAAATCGCCTAGCTTTTAATTTCGATTATCCCAGTGATTACTCGGTACAAAAATATAGGAAAGAATCAGAAGTATCTCCAATGTTAGAGATTGGTCAGCCGGCGCCTGAATTTTCTTTGGCTGATCAGAATGGTCAGCAATTTACATTAACTAACTATAGGGGTAAGCCTACAATAATAAAGTTTTGGGGTACATGGTGTGGATACTGCAAAAAGTCGTTACCCCTTCTGAGAAATGTTCTTACTAGATATAATGATAACATCAATATTGTCGGTATATCGGCTAACGAACCGGAAGGAGCTGATCCGCAAGGGTATCTTGACAAGAATAAATATCGGTTTAAGACTTTAGTTAGTGGTGAAAAGGTAGCTGTTGATTATAAAGTAGCTGGTTTCCCTACAATATATCTACTAGACAAAGATGGGATAATCATCAAAAGTTTTGTAGGTTATGATGAAGAGTTGGACAAGAAACTCATATCAACTATCGAAGAACTCCTTTGACTTCTCTCTACAACTTCTTAGTAATATTATCAAAGCCCGTACGCTATGTGTATGGGCTTTTTAGTCGTAAGTTTGCTCGTCGTGAGAGAATTAGCCAACAACAGTTACACGACTTGCAAAGCGGATACTATAATATTCCTATTGGGAGAAAACGAGTTTGGTTTCATGTAGCTTCTCTAGGTGAATTTCGGCAGGCTGAACCAATAATTTCAGTACTCAAAGAGAGCTTACCGGAAATATATATATGCGTAACTGTCTTTTCACCATCAGGTTTTGAAAATATTGGGGATAAAGAAGATATTGATTTACTAATGTATTTACCTTTTGATACACGAGAGAACGCAAATTTATTTCTGGAGTCACTGCGGCCTGATTTAGCTGTCTTTGTTAGATATGAGATATGGCAGAATTATCTGTGGATAATGAAGAAAATGCAAATAGAGAAATGGTTGATAGCTTCTGCCCCTCCTAATAGTAAGTCTTCTAGTACTTTCTTTAGCAATTTGTATATTCAGGGCTTACAGCTCTTTGACAAAATCTTTCCAGTAAATAAATTGAGTAGAAGCTACTTTAATCGTATTGGAATTCAAACGGAATCTGCTATAACTGATCCACGATATGATGGGATTATGAGAAAAATGGATTCACTAGGTGAGCTCAACCCTGATATCTATAATATTATTAGACGATATCAAAAGAACAGGTTATTATTAACTATTGGTTCGGGATGGAAAGAGGATGATCAGAGAATAGCATCTCCGGTATCAACTAAGGCAAGTGAAATATTTACTATCCATGTTCCACATGAGCCTAATCCGGATTATATAGATTATCTTAAATCAGTATATCTTAATACTTATTCACTTTCTGAGTTAATTGATAATACTCTTGTTCAAGAAGTTGATACATTGATCATTGATAAAGTAGGTATTCTGATTTATTTATATGCTTATTCTGACTTTGCATATATAGGCGGTGGATTTGGGCGAGGAGTTCACTCCGTAGGTGAGCCTTTGGGTGCTGGCTTACCTATGGCTGCCGGTAGTGAAAAAATAAATACATCTCCAGAAACAGATCTTTTACTTCAGAAAGATATTCTGCAAGCCATAAAAGGTATGAAGGATATGGAGAGCTGGTTAGATGGAATGCTGAACAAGTCAACTAGAGCTGATATTGCTCAAAAAAGTAAAAATACTTTTAAGAGTATGACTGGAGCTTCAACGATTTATGCAGAGTTGATTATAGATAAGCTAGATACGAAAAAAAATAACCAAAACGATTGATTAGATAAAATCACTCAACAAAAGTCAGCTAATTATTTAAGAATTGTGGTCAGACTTTTAGATAATAAATCAGGTTTTCTTTTCAATAAAAGCAAGTGCTTCATTATGCTCGCCATTCATATGAATTGATAATGATGAATTTGTCTGATAATGCTCAATATTGATAAGTTGGATACATTCTGTAAATTTTTTATCAACCTCAACAAACTGCGAGAGAGAGTTAGGTGTTTGATGGAAAAAAGTTTCGTTAAAAATATTTGATTTGTCATCAGGATAAAGTGGTAAATATCTTATATCTGCTTCCACTAGATCCTGGAAGAAATGCGTTCCAAATGATAACTCCGGTACATAACCACCCTTGGCACGAGCCACTTCAATTAGCATTAGAGTGTTATTTATATCTGCATAAGTGATTGGAACACCTAGCTTTATGTCTCCTTTGCTGCCCCACCTACCAGGACCGATAAGTACAAATTTTCTTTTAGGTAAGACTTGATTTAGCTTCCCAACAATATTACCTACTTCTCTCATATCCTCATCGGTTGGCATTGCCGAATAAGCTTCGGAATTAACGTATACTACAAAATCTATGTCTTTTAATATCCCTGAGTTAACATACTGATTAGCTGAGAATATTTTGTTTTTGTCGGTAATATTAGAAGGAATAGTTACGTGCCCTGTCTCGGCAAGCTTCATCTGTGGTCTGCATTGAAGCAGATAGAGCTTTTCACCATCAGAGGCAAATTCTATATCAACTGGTGACTGATATTCCTGTGTTAGTTCAGTTAACATCTCCCTGATCAGCGGTATAAAATTTGTATTTCTGACTAACCCATTGAAAGTTATTACACATTTTTCATTTGAGAAATCAGACATTATCGAAACTGGCTCTACAATCGTATTGTCTCTTACAAATGAGACTATCTTTTCAATACCAGGAATATTACCCTTTGATTCTGCTAGTATCTTGTCAAATTCAATTGTTTCAAAAGAGTTCTGTTCAAGATTAATTACATCTACAAGATTCTGAGTATAACGAATAGTATCACTAACTGTATGATGAATCTTTATATCAGGTTTACCAGGGCTAATCAATATTGGATAATCAGTCATTGTACGATCTACGGCTCTAGTTCCAAGACCAGAGACAATACGAATAACCCCATCTTCACGATCTAACCTTTGGCTCCACCTAAACTCGTTATTGCTCAGTGCAACTCCGGCAAAGCTGGGCATGAAGTACTTTCCGATTCTCTTACCAACAACTTCCTGGATAAGTATACCCATTTCTTCACGGAAGTCTATCAAATTCTTTTCTTTTCTATATTGAATAGCATCAGGCCCGAATGTAGATGCATAGACTTCAGAAATGGCATTCATTAATGCCGCAAGTCTTTCTTCGCGAGTACCGGAGTTAGCAATAAAAAGAGATTTGTACTTTCCAGTGAAAGATGCCTCAAATGAATCTTCAAGGAGAGAACTACTTCTGACCACCAGAGGATGACCATCCATATCATCAAGTATCAGATTGAATGCCGCTAAGGATTCGGGTGTGAATTGCGAATTTTTGAATATGTACTCTATAAATTGAAATTCTACTTTTAGTTCTTTAACATCCGCATACTTAACGAAAGTAACTTCATCCAGAGCATTATAATTAATAAATTCAAGTATACTATCTGAGGTTAGGAACCAAGATTTTGGCATATAAATCTTTTCAAGATTCCTATTTGTTTTCTTCTTTTCAGAAAGAATACGCTCAGCTAAAATGATACCAGCACTTTTACCGCCGACTTTACCATTACCATAAGCCGGCCCTATAATACGGCGGAAAATTGATTTGATTGAGGCTAAAGTGATAAATTTCTTAGCAATTTTAATGTATTGGAGATTTTCAGATAAAAATCTATATATCAGAGATACTCTTACACCAATACGCTCATCTTCACTAGTAAATTCTTTAGTTCCACCTAAATCGAAATATCGCTGGAGTGCTTCTACTACTTCAATAAGAGGGGCGTGCCTTTTCTCAATAACTTTTGATAGATTTCTTAGTTTTTCTCGATTCAACCATTGGATTAACAGATTTGATATCTCATCATCAGGTATATACTTGTCAGCAATATCAAATACTTTCTTATGTATTTCGCTTGGTATAAATGGTTGTCCTTTTGTTTTGGGCCAGTTGGGACCAACTGCCTGTACTTCATCAGCCGATTCATAGGTTGGGTTTAGTTCTTCGATCAAATAGAATATCTCATCAACCTTCATCCTTTCTAGGTGTATAATCATCTTGCGAGTTATACGGTATAGAATAGCTGTATCCATGAATACAAGATGTTCAATTACCACTCTCCATTCGGGCTTCTGGTCGTGTATTCTTTTATCTTTGATAGGTAGATTAGGAACTAAAGTATTTTCAGCCATGGGTGGTAGGGAATTGAGAATAAAAAAGGTGACCTATTAATATAGGTCACCTCTTAATAGGAAGCAAATGCTAAAATATATTTATACCCAGCCCCTTAGCTTGCAACTTTCAACTACTCGCTGAATAGCTATCATATATGCAGCATCTCTTAAAGGAACTTCTTTGTTCCTCGATACATACGATACTCCATGATATGCCTCAGTCATTTTTTTATCTAGTTTATCGAAGACTTCTTCCTTATCCCAATAATAATTCATATTATTTTGGACTTGCTCGAAATAAGAGCAGGTAACACCACCGGCATTAGTCAAAAAGTCTGGTATAACTAATACATCACGGGCATTTAAGACCTGATCAGCATCTGGCGTAGTTGGCCCATTGGCACCTTCCAGTACTATTTTCACTTTTGAAGATATTTTTTCAACATTTGATGCATTAATTTGATTTTCAAGTGCAGCTGGCAATAAGACATCAACATCCTGTTCCAGCCAGGCATCTCCGTCTAGTATTTCGAAACCTGCCTCTTTAGCCTTATCCGGCAGAATCTCACCATATCTCCCCGATACAGTGTCAAGTTCATCTCCAGTAAAACCAGTTAGTTTTCTAAAAGTATAAGCTTTCTTCTCTTCATTGTTCCACGAAGATACGGCAACTACTTTTCCTCCTAATCTGTTGTATAGCTCAATTGCATACCTGGCAACATTTCCAAAACCCTGTACAGATGCAGTTGTTTCTCGTATATCTATACCATGCTCTGTCATAGCTTCTCGGAGTACATACACTGCGCCATATCCGGTTGCTTCTGTTCTGCCAAGTGATCCACCAGATCCTACCGGTTTCCCCGTAATAAAACCAGGATATTTTTTACCTTTGATTTTTTCAAACTCATCTAACATCCAGATCATATGTTGACCTGATGTCATTACATCTGGTGCTGGAACATCTTGAACAGGGCCAACAACCTCATGTACTTGTCGTACCCAACCCCTGGAGATAGCTTCAAGTTCTCTGGTAGAAAGACTATGAGGGTCACATATGACACCTCCTTTTCCTCCTCCAAGTGGTATGTCAACAACAGCTGTTTTCCATGTCATCCACATAGCTAAGGCTCGTACTGTATCGACAGTTTCGAGAGGGTGGAATCGGATTCCTCCCTTATTTGGTCCTCGAGCATCGTTGTGCTGCACACGGAACCCTCTAAAAACTTTATATGAGCCATCATCCAGCCTGATTGGTATGTTGAAATGGTACTCTTTATCGGCTTCTCTGAGAAGATCTCTAGTTGCCTGATCCAGCCCTAGCTTTTCAGCAACTGAATCGAATTGTTCTTGAGCCATCTTGTATGCGTTGAATGATCCGTGCGCCATTTATTCCTCATAGGGATAGCAAATGTGAATAATAATTTTCTATAATGCTAGAATACAATTATGCAAATTAATCTTGTTTGATATAAAGGCAAAGCGCTGGTGAATATTTATTCGTACCATTTCATGGTATATCTATACTTGTACGTTCTGATTGATTTGATCAAACTTCTATCGGAGGTTTTTCGTCTTATCGAATGAACTTGTAATTATTCGCAACTGAAGCAAATGGATATAAATCGATTTCTGATACTTTATTTCATCCTCCAGTCAGTTTTTATCTTTCTGGATATATATGTAATTGGCAGTTTTGCTCGATTTGTTAAGGCAAAAGGCTGGAGTATGTGGATTATTTATAGTCTCATTTTTTTTGCTGTAGTCATTGCTATGCTAAGTTCCTGGGGATTTAGCGAAAGACTTGATAGAACAGGTGATCCTGTAGTCCAGCATTATCTCTTCATGTTAGTAATGTTATGGTATTTACCAAAATTTATGATATTACCTTTCATGGCAGTAACTCATCTTTCATCACTTATTGCCAGATTATCAAATAGAAAACATATAAAAACAATTGATGATATCAGGAGCCTAAATGCAATAGCTGACTCTGAGAAAGGAAAAGAGAAAGGATCGGATGATAAACAATCGGTAACTCCTGTAGATGAAACTATTGAAAAGCATGAACCCAAGGGTAATGTATTTAATGATAGGTTTAAAAGAAGAGAATTTATTCGGAATATGGGTTGGTCGTTAGCTGGTATGCCGTTTATTATAACGGGTTATGGAGCGCTGAAAACACTCTATGATTTCGAAGTCAATAAACTTTCTATATCAATACATAATCTCCCACGCGAATACGAAGGAATTAGGATAGTACAAATATCAGATATACATCTTGGTAGCTTTCCCGACTATAAGCCATTTCAAGAAATCAGAAGGATTGTTAATAGTCTGAAAGCTGATATTACTGTAATAACTGGAGACTTTGTAAATTTCGATCCGATGGAGATGAAGCCTCACTTTGGCGAAATACAGCAACTAGATGCTGAAATAGGTGTTTTTGCATGTCTTGGTAACCATGATCATTATATGAGCCAAGAAAATCATTTGGTACTTAGAAAAGCAATTAGTGCTTCTGGGATTGATGAGATAAATAATTCTAATAGAATTATCTCAATTGATGGTGAAAAACTGAATATAATGGGTGTTGATAATATAGGCATGAACCAACAGTTTGGTAGCTTCACAAAGGCTTACCAAGATGTAGTTCAGAGTGCTCCAACCATACTCCTGTGCCACGATCCCAGGAATTGGGATAATACAGTTCTGACTCAATATAATGATATTGATCTTATGCTTTCAGGACACACACATGGTGGACAGTTCGCTGTTGAATTACTTGGTATGGATTTACATCCAGTCTCTCTTTTTTATAAGAGATATGCTGGACTCTATAGCAAAGATAAACAGTATTTATATGTTAATAGGGGAGTAGGTACTACCGGTCCTCCTGTTAGGATAGGTGTAAATCCGGAAATAACAGAATTTACTCTAACAAGGGCGAATACTTAAGAAACGATTTTGGATATTATAGTAAGCTATTTAAGTCTGGGTACAGATAATATCTTACCATCTGAATAAATGACAGTATCAGGTACCCATTCCATTCTCAACTGTCCGGTTTGAAGATTTTGACGAATAAATAGATCTCGGTTATTGGTTGTGTCATGTAGATAGTTCATACTCACAGCTCTACCTTTGCCATTTTCGATAGGCTCAGAGACTTTTAATTCAAATTGTTTAACCAGTGCATTATTACTTTTATTAAATAATCTTAGCATGCCTGTAACTCTTTCCATAGTCATACTTGACATGTTATAGACTTCATAGGTAAGTGTATTTTGCGGAGAGCCATTTGCATCAACAGTGGGTACAAATTTCGTAAGTTTTACAGGAGCTTGATTCTTTAGTTCGAATACATTCGCTGATTGCTGCCCTGCTTTCATATTATCGTTTAGTGTTTTGTCTTTGTCAAAAGCAATAATATCTCGAACAGTTTTACCAACTAAAGAATCTTTTGAAATACTTAGCAACTGAATGCCTCGGTTATAGCTTATTTTGTCGTCATAAGTAATTCCTTGATCAGAATTTAATCTGGTTGTAAGTTCGGCTACATTTTCAAGCTTAATCACTTCATCAAGAATTAAAGAGCTTGACTCATTACTATTCTTACAAGAAGTAAGTAAAACTGTAACTACTAAAGCAAAGATTAATAGATATTTCATAGCATGTGAAGTTTTATTGACGAATTATTTATTGCAAATCTATATAAAAGTAGTTGAAATAGCTTTGATTAAATACTAGATTTTTGGATTTAAAGGCTGTTTAAGAGTTCAAAAGAAGTTCGGAAGAGCTAGTGGTCCGAATCTGAGTCCGAGACAATTAACAGTTAAAGTTTGAGCTTGAGTATATTTCAGATACTCATCAAGTATTAGCGCACCTGCAACAATAATATCGCTACGGTGAGGGTGTACCTTAAGAATGTCTCTCAATTCAGTAGCACTTTTCTTCGAAATCTGTGCAACCATATCTTGTAATTGATTGATATTAAAGGAATACCCGTGAATTTTGTTAAAATCATAGCCATCCATTCCTAGAGCTATAGATGCAAGTGTTACAGGTGTACCGGCTACAGCGTTTATATTACTCACATCAGGCTCGAGCATATATCTAATAAACAGGGATTTAATATGCTCTCTGGCTTTAGTTATCTGTTGGGTAGTAGCAGGATCATTGTGTAAAAATTGCTCTTTGATCTTAACTGCTCCGATTGGAATACTTTTGGTGACTAGTTTTTCTTCTAGATAATAGGCAAACTCAGTGCTACCCCCTCCAATATCAATCAACGTACCTTTAGCCCTCGTCCCAAATGCACCGTAATAACTTAATTTGGCTTCGGTATCCGAATCAATTATTAGGATTTCTGAAGAGATAATTTTCTCTAATTTTTTCTTTACTTCAAGGCCATTCTTGGCTTCCCTTAGAGCAGCAGTAGCAATAATCGATAAATGTGTAACTCCATGTATTTTAAGTACTTGGCTGTGGCTGTCAAGTATTTTCTCAGCTCTGATTATACTTTCATTTTTGATAATGCCAGTCTCAGCAATACCTTCTCCTAATCTTGCTATCTCAACAATGTCATCGATAATTTCTATCTTGCCTGAATTACATTTGGCAACTAATAGAAGCAAGGTATTTGAGCCAATATCTATTACAGCATGCTTGCCAGTTAGTTCTTCATGAATACTAAAGCTATCCACTCGTCTTCCGTAATTTGATCTTTTAATCTAAAATTATTTTTTTCTGCTGCTTTGATTACTTTGTCCTTATCGTAGATCATGATACCTGAACATATTAACTTGCCATCTTCTTCCAAAGCACTGGCAAACCTCTTAAGAGAAGATATTATGAGGTTTGTGAATATATTTGCCACAATACCATCAACCTTTTGTAGCTCTATATTATCAAGATCTGCCTTCTCTATTCTAATTTTGTTACAATTATTCAGTTTGATGTTTTCTTTTGAATTATTGATAGACCATTCATTATTATCAAAAGCATAAACTGATTTAGCTCCTAGTTTTTCGGCTACAATTGCTAATATTCCCGTTCCAGTTCCAGCATCAATCCAGCTTTCATCTACACAAGTATATTTTTCCTGCATTCTAGCTACTAATCGAGTAGTTGCATGTTCACCAGTACCAAAAGACATCTTCGGATTAATTTCAATCTTGATCTCTTGATCCAGATCGTTCATCCTCCATGTAGGCGCTATGCCTATTTTTTCTGATACAATAACAGGTTGTACCCTCAGCTCATATTCTTCATTCCAGTTTTTCTCTTCAAGGTTTTCAATAGAAGTAATGATTGCATCATGTTGAAGGGATTGAATAGTTTTGCTAATAATTGATTGACTTTCTGCATTCCAGTCATCAGTAGCAAAAGAGATTATCAGTTGGTCGTCTCTCTGTTCAATACCTTTGAAGTTTAGGTCTGAAAGCAATGCAACTGCATTATCTTGGTTTTCTTCATAGATATGGCAGTAAACATTTGTATAAGATATTGTTTTCATATCGAAACTATTAAATGCTAAACAATATAGCTTTTAGCTTTTCGTTTTTTTTAATTGATTGTCCAGTTTAGATTGAGAACCGAACAAACAACGGAAATTAAATTTTGGACAAAGATATCCAAAAAAAACTTAGCTCTGTAAAACTCGTTATAGCTGATGTAGACGGTACCCTTACTGATGGTTATAAATATTATGGTGCAGAGGGACAAGCGCTTAAAAGATTCAATGTAAAGGATGGATTGGGTTGTGTTTTGATGAGATATTGTGATATTGAAATTGCAATTCTTACAACAGATACATCAGAGATTGTTCCTGCTCGAGCAAAGGATATGAAGATTGATTTGCTAATTCGAGGATCTAGAAATAAGAAACGAGACTTCCTGAAGCTATGCGAAGAAGCAAATGTCAGCCCGGCTCAGGCTGCTATGGTAGGTGATGATTATAATGATCTTCATGCTTTTGAGGTAGCAGGATTAAATATCAGTCCTTCGGATGCTCATCCCAAAGTCAGACAAGCTGCAGACATTGTATTAAGAGCCAAGGGAGGAGAAGGGGTAATAAGAGAATTAGCTGATTTGGTATTCGAAGCACGAGGTATCGATCCGCAGCTAGAGTATGAGTGGTAAAAGAATTGATATAATGATTAATAATTAAGAAGAGAGGTAAAGATGTTACCCGATTATAATAACTCAAACCCACATGTAAATGTTCCTACTCGAATAATTGAGAAAGATGCAACTGGTTCTTATACTAAAGGATTGGTGGTTGGATCATTAATTGGTGGTGCTATAGGTGCTGCTGTTGCACTTTTATTTGCTCCTAAGCCTGGTAATGAATTGCGTAAAGATATTGCTGAGGCTTCTACAGGTGTCACAAACAAAGCAAGCGGATACTTTCGTAAAATTGAAAATGATGTGCAGTCGGCTGTTAATACTGCTATAAATGAGGGGAAAGTTAAAGCTCAAGGGATTATAACTAATGCCAAGAAACAAGCTGATGATTTGGTGCGCTCGGCCGACGAAATTCTCAAAGATGCAAAACTAAAGGCATCACAGGCTAAAACGAACTATGGTGAAAAAGTTAGTTCTTATAAGGAAGCTACCAAGGCTGGTGTTGAAGCATTCAAATCTGAGATAGCTAGTCAAGATTCTAAATAGCTTTTGAGTCTTGTTATGAGAACAGTTTCTTGTAGTTAATATCTAATAGAATAAAACTTTGGAAAAAGGAAATGGATCTTGAATTTTGGTATAATATAGCTAGCCTTTTAGGAGTTGTAGCATTAATTGTGTTTTTGATAGTCTCCATTGGAGTGGCCATTAACCTTAAGAAATTCTTGGCAGTAGCTACTGATACAACAAAATCGCTAAAAGAAGATATTGCTTCGATCAGAGACAAAGCTGAACCAATGTTAATTAATACTACTGAGATGATTGACGAGACAAAACATATGATTGTTGAGACTAGGGGTATTGTTGTGGATAGTAGGTCTGTTGTCAAGGAAACACAGGATATGGTCAATGTAGCCAAGCAGCCATTGGTGACAGTGAATAGTATGGTCAAAAGTACTGAGGAATCTTGGGAAGTTATTTTAAAAAATCTTGAGAATAGTACTAATAATGTAAGCGATAGGGTGGCAACTACAGTGAATCGTGCTATGGATAATGTCGATGAGACTGTTAATAATCTTAATCAGCAGATACAGCAAATAAACCATATAGCTGAAAATATCAAATCTCGAGTTGAGGATGTTGTTGATACAGGTAGTCTCTATGTGAATGCAATTGGCAAGGCCTTTAGTGTTATGAAAAGTAGATTTAAATCTGATAAGCAAAATGGTCATACTCACCAGAGCCAAGATTACCATCAAAGAAAGGCTGGGTATAATCCCAACGCATATAATCCTGCTTCAGAAGAATAATCTGATTAAAGATCTCTGAACCAGAGATTAGTCATATTTCCAGCTAAGTAAATTCGCCTTACTTTTGCATAAGTATGATCAGTAGATATGATTGAATAACAGGCGAATCTGTTTTCTTATTTTTGTAGTAGTTATTCGAATCACAATATTATATTATCATAATGTTCTTATTAGCTGGTCCATGTCTTGTAGAGTCTAAGTCTGTTGTAGAAGAAGTTGCATCTGTTATAGTTCCATACTGCAGGCAGAAGGGTATTGAATTATTTCTTAAGGGTTCATATAGGAAGGCTAACAGGACATCTGTTGGTTCATTTGAGGGGATAGGAGATGAAAAGGCTCTGAAAATTTTATCAGAAGCTGGTGAGCATTTTTCAGTTCCAACAATTACGGATATCCACAGTGTTGCAGATGTAGGAATTGCTGATCAATATATATCGGCTTTCCAGATACCTGCTTTTCTAGCCCGTCAGACAGATATTTTATTAGCAGCAGGAGAAACTGGTAAGCCAGTGAATATTAAGAAAGCTCAGTTCATGTCGCCTCATGATGCAATTAAAGCAGGTGCAAAAGTAGCAAGTACTGGAAATAGTAATTTTTGGCTGTGCGAACGTGGTACTTTTTTTGGGTATAATGATTTAGTAGTTGATTTTCGATCAATGGGTATCATGCGTAGCGAAGGGTACGAAGTCGTTTATGATGCAACACACTCCCTCCAGCGACCATCAATTGGTAGTGAAAGTGGTGGCTACAGAGAAATGATTCCACGAATGGCCAGAGCTGCAGTAGCCTCCGGTATTGATGGACTTTTTCTTGAGACCCATCCTGATCCTAAACTTGCAAAGTCAGATTCGGCGACGCAGATTCCACTAACAGAGTTTGTTGATTTCATGGATATGTTGCTCGAAATTGAAAGTGTTGCTTCAAAGTACACTACTTCATAGCTCTTTTTGATATATTCGGTAGGTCTTGTAATGATCGCCCATCATGATCTGGGTGGCTGCAAGTTTCATAGGTTCATTGTCTTCAAGTATCCATGAGGCTTCTCCATATTGTATACCCTTGGGTTTACTACGAGCCCCAATTTCATGGTAAAGTACTGAATCAATACCTTTGTTCCTATACTCAGGTATTACTCCTAAAACTATTATTCTCAAAGTATCAATCTTCTTCTTTTTAGTTAGAAGATGCCATACTCCAGTAATCAAATTACCGCTACGATTTTGGATTAGGGCCTGATTGATATCAGGCAAGCCAAGAGCGAAACCTACCGGCTTACCTCCAATTTCAGCTATTAGAGTATAATCAGGGTCGGCAATACTCTTAAGGTCATTAGCTAGAGCCTCAAATTCGTTGTCCGTCATTTTCACAAAACCCCAATTTTGCTCCCAGGCCTTATTATATATTTCTTTTAGCGTTTGTTTGTCTTTTTTAAATCTACTTTTATTCTTAAAATCGACACTACGGATAAGAATTCCATAGCGATCTCTGACAATTTGTTGAAGTCTTGTTAATTTCTCAGAGCGATAATTATCATTATTAAGCTTATAAGCATAAAGATCCTTGGCTTTACTAAAACCAGATCCTGTTAAGAGATCCTTATAGTAAGGTGGATTATAAGTCATGAGTACAACCGGGGGAGACTGAAAACCATCGACAAGTAGTCCACATTCATCATTCATTGAAGGATTTACCGGCCCGCGAACCATATCCATATCTTTAGACTTTAGCCAGGACGATGCTTTATCAAATAGTGCATTGGCTATATTCTGATTCTCATTACATTCGAAAAATCCGAAAAAACCAACTTTATCGCCATGAGTCTTATTATGATTATCATTAATTATAGCTGAAATTCTACCGACTACCTGCTCGTCTTGTATTGCAATCCAACTCTTAATCTCACTGTGTTCATAAAAAGGGTTCTTTCTAGTGTTAAGCAGCTTTTTCCTCTCAAATTTTAGAGGAGCTACCCAGCTTGGATCATTTTTATACACATCCCATTGGAGATTGACGAATTTCTTGAGGTCCTTTGACGATTTGACTTCCCTTATTTCTAATCCCATAATCTAAATATACCTTTTTACTTTTTATCGAATATATGACCTTTTTATAGTAATCAAAAATACTGATAAAGTTTGCGAAACAGTAATCAAAGGTATGCGTATGTTGGTTATCCTACCGGAAAATAGCAGGATATAGAATTAACCAACATAGAATCGTGCGACTAAATATTGTTTGTATAGCATTACTTCTATCCTGGACAGGTCTAATTGCCCAGAATAATACACTTGATTTATCTGATCAGTCTCTTACACTTGAAGCGGCTGTAGAGATAGCAATGGAGAACAATTTTGATATCGAGCCGGCTATAGCTCAAGTAAAAGCTGCTAGAGCGGGTAAGATAGCAGCATTTGGACAATATCTGCCTTCATTGACAGCAAATGCTGGCTATTCAAAGATTCTGTCAAACTCTTCGCTTGATCGTACTGAAAATGGTCAGATAATATCGGGTGCTAGTTCTTATTCGCTTTCAGCTCGGGGAGATTATTTACTTTTTAATGGTTTCAGAAGAGAAGCGGATTTTGATAGGGCTGATGATAATTACGAAAGCTCATATTTCAGTTTACTACAGACAAAATCGGATATCGAAATTGAAGTAACCAGAAGATATCTACAAGTAGCTCGTTTGTCGAAAGTAGTGCTCATCAGAAAGGAAAATGTTGAGTTGGGGATGAGAAACGTTGAAAGAGCCCAGGCTCAGTATGATGCTGGTGTTACCCCGATTTCAGATTTACTTACTCAGAAAGCTGATTTGGGACAAAGACAGCTCGATGAGATTAGAGCTGTTAATGATCTAATGATTGCTGAATCGGCTCTTCTAGCAATAATGGGACTAGATCCATCGCAAAAAGTAAATATAGACAACTTAGATTTTGAGTTAGATAATCTTTATCGAGAAATAGAAGAGTTCCGATCTACTTATGTAAGTACAGATAATGCTGTTACAATAGCCATTGCTAACCGTCCTGATCTTAGGGCACTGGAATATAGCATTTCGGCTGCTGAGAACGCTAGAAAAGCTGCAAACGCTGGTTATATGCCAAGTGTATTTGCCAGTGGTGGCTGGTTCTATGCTTCTCCTGAATTAGGATACTTTGATCTTCTATCGCGTACCCAGATAGGGCTTAATATTTCGATCCCTGTTTTTGATCAATTTCAAACTAATCTTCAACAACAGCAAGCAGAGCTGGAGATAGAGCAAAACCAGACTAGTTATAAATGGCAGCGTCAAGCTATAAGACAGAATATTCAGATAGCTGAGTTGAACCTTCAAGCAGCTATTCAACAGATTAAGATCTCAGAACCAACACTTGAATCTGCTGAATTGAATTTTGACTCTGCAAAAGAAAGATTAGCTGCGGGAGCATCTTCTATATTAGATTATTTCAATGCCAATAATCAGTTAGTTCAATCGAAGATTGCGCAGATTCAGGCAGTCTATGATTATTATCTAGCTCAAAAAGAAATGATGTACCAGTTAGGGTTACTTCAAAATACCGAAATCAATAAGTAACAGTTAAATAGGTGAACAATGGAAAATAACTACGGTTTGTCCCCCCAGGATGGGAAATCTTCCAGTGAATATGAAGAGTATATGGCTCAGACCTATGGTCCGGACTGGAAAACAGGTTTCAGGGTGGGTTTTGGGAAAAGATTAGGAGCATTATTACTTGATATATTATTCGTGATGCTTTTGTCAGGTATACTCTATATCATTCTGCCATTTGATAGCATGCAGTTCAATTGGTCTGAACTTTTTGGAGGGGATTTATCTTCTCTTGAGAATATGGAACAGGAAGCTCTGGCTTTGGCAGAGGATAATTTCTGGCCTAGCTATATTTCTGATCTGGTAGTTCTCATGTATTTCTTTATGGAAGCAGCTTTAGGCTATACATTTGGTAAAAGAATACTGGGTATCAAGATTGCTGATGTAAATTTAAAACCGACTTTTTCGAAGAGATTGATTCGGTTCCTGGCTAAGTATAGCTATATGATATTACCAATGATTTTCTTTGCTGGTGAGATGTCACCAATATCCTTTGTTAGTGGATTTCTGTCATTTATTGTTCTGATTGGCTGTTTCTTCGCTCTTGGCAGGAACAAGCAGGCATTGCATGATATGATAGCTGGAACAGCAGTTTTTAATGAAGAAAGTTTAGAATGGAGTGGCCAGAATGGCTAAGAAAAAGAAAAAAAAGGGTCTTAGGATATTAATTGCTGTATTGTTTGTAATAGCAGCTCTTGCTTTTATTATGTCACGTTTTGGTGATAATGATAAGCAGATGCAGGTTACTGTATCGTCTGTTACCGAAGTTGACATTACTGAGCTTGTAAAAGCTATAGGACGAATACAACCAGAGAAAGAGGTCAAAGTCAGTAGCGAGATATCCGGGGAACTAATTTATCTGGGTGTTAAGGAAGGTGATGTAGTGAAGAAGGGGCATGTTTTAGCCCGAGTGAAGCCGGATATCATTGAGTCCCAGCTTGAACAATTACAGGCAGCAACAAACTCTGCTCGTACCGAAATTGATGTAGCTAAGGCCGAGCTCGAACGCTCTAAGCTTGATTTGGCCCGTATCAAGGAGCTTTATGCAAAAGAATTTTCTACCAAACAGCAGCTTGATCAGGCAAATGCCAGTTTTTCACAGGCGCAAGCAAGATTAGAATCCAGTGAACAAAGATTCTATCAGACCCAGGCTTCGCTTAATGAGGTGAAAAGAAACAAAGATAGAACTACCATATTTTCTCCGATAGATGGTGTAATCACTAGAATGAACGTTGAGATAGGAGAGAAAATCCTTGGCACAGCTCAGTTCCAGGGTACAGAGATGATGATAGTATCTAATCTTGAAGAAATGAATGCAGTAGTAGATGTTGATGAAAATGATGTCGTAAAGATAGATTTGGGTGATACTACCCATGTGGAAATTGATGCCTTTCCTAATAGAAAGTTCATTGGTGAAGTTGTTGAGATAGGACATTCGGCAAAGGGACTTATAGATGGTGCTCAAGACCAAGTAATCAATTTTGAAGTAAAGGTGAGGCTAAAAGAAAAAGATCCGAAGTTAAGGCCTGGAATGAGCTGTGATGTGTCGGTTGAAACAGAAAAAAAATATTCTGTTGTAGCAGTACCTCATGGAGCTGTGGTTTCCCGTAGTGATATAGTGGTTACTGCCACAGACTCAACATCACAGGCTGGAAAAGCAGCGACTGATGGCAGCCCACCTACATATGTATTCGTACATGATAATGGCAAAGCTGTTGCCAAGCAGGTTACTATCGGTATATCTGATTCTAGAAATAGAGAAATAGTTTCAGGGCTGAAGACAGGTATTGAGGTAATTACCGGTCCTTATATGGCTGTTTCACAGATGATACAGAATGGGCAGGCGGTAACTGTAACTGATAATCCTGGTTTTGGAAGATGATTGCGATAAGAGATGTATCTAAAGTCTATGAGATGGGTACTGAAACCGTCCGAGCACTCAATGGTGTTTCGTTAGACATTGAGAAGAATGAATATGTGGCTATAATGGGGCCATCGGGTTCAGGAAAATCTACATTAATGAATATACTGGGTTGCTTGGATACCCCAACATCCGGAGAATATAGATTTGAAGGTGAAGATGTTCAAGATATGGATGAAGATGAATTAGCCAGCATACGCAATCGTAAGATTGGTTTTGTGTTTCAAACATTCAACCTGCTACCAAGACAATCTGCGCTTAAAAATGTGGAATTACCTCTGATATATAGTGGAGTTAAATCATCAGATCGTGAGAAAAGAGCGGCTCAGATACTAGATCATGTTGGATTAGGTGATAGAAAGGATCATAGACCTAATGAACTATCTGGGGGACAGAGACAGCGTGTGGCTATAGCAAGAGCACTAGTTACAGACCCTTCGATAATTCTTGCTGATGAACCAACAGGTAACCTTGACTCAAAAACAGGTTATGATATTATGCGGCTTTTTTCTGATCTATGGAGAAGCGGTAATACTATTATTCTTGTTACTCATGAAGAGGATATCTCTTTATACGCTAAGCGGATAATAAGATTGCGGGATGGTCTTATTGAGTCTGATACTATAAACGAAAAACAAGTGCAGTTCTGATATGCTTACATTGTCAGAGATTCAAGAAACTATTTCAATGGCTGTTTCCTCGCTGCTTGGAAATAAGCTAAGATCGTTATTGGCATCTCTGGGTATTGTCGTTGGTATATCTATTGTTATACTCATCGGATGGGCGATCAATGGATTAGATGCTTCCTTTCAGAAAACATTTGAGATCATGGGGGTCGACATCTTGTTTGTTGATAAATGGGATTGGGCCGGTAGGGTAGACTGGAGAGAAGCTCAGAAAAGAAATAATATTACCTTTGATGATTATGAGCAATTAAGATCCAGGCTTACTTATGCTGAGCTTGTTCTCCCCGAGATTTCTCAATGGGGAGGCAGAATATCATATGATGGTAATTCGTTAGATGGTGTTTCAATTGTCGGTGTTCATCCTGATAATGCAAAAACACCAGCGGGCAATTTACTTGAGGGCAGATATTTTTCTTCGATAGAAAATAATGCTGATGCGCGGGTTGCAATTCTTGGTCATAAGATCTATGAATCAATATTTCCTGATGGTGAGGCTATTGGTAAGGAAATTGAAATAAATGAGAGAAAGTTTAATGTAATAGGTGTAGTTGAGAAGAGAGGGACTGTAATTTTTGATATGATAGATAATCAGGTTTTCATGCCGATAAATACATTTCAGAAAACATTAGGTACATTCAACAGAAGCTATAGGATAGCTGTTAAGACAGGTAGTGAGGATAATGTAGAGTTTGTTAGAGAAGAGACTCGGGGTGTTTTTCGTTCTATTCGGCAGCAGCAGCCAGGCGAACCTGATGATTTTTCGATTAACGAGACAAAAGCTTTTGAGTCTACGATCGAGGATGTTAAGAAATGGGTATATATAATAGGTATTAGCATGACCGGCCTGTCATTCGTGGTTGGGATTATCGGGATTATGAATATCATGTTTGTATCGGTGACGGAGAGAACAAAAGAGATAGGAATTAGGAAATCATTAGGGGCTAAAAAGAAGAGTATACTAGTACAGTTTGTGATTGAATCTATGCTGCTCTGTTTATTTGGTAGTATTATTTCTTTGTCCTTCTGTTTTGCTCTTGTCAACTTAATTGCTGTAACGTTACAGGCTTTAGGACCATCCAATGATACTATTGCCAATATATCTGAATTCGTATTGCCAACCTTGCCTCAGGAAATAGTTGTAATTGCGATAGTGGTTTCAATAGTTGTGGGTATACTGGCGGGATTGATACCCGCTTCAAGGGCCGCCAATCTGGACCCAGTTGAAGCATTGAGGAGTGATTGATGCAGATAAATGAGACAATATCTCAGGCAATGGGAGCAATTGTTCAGAATAAGCTCCGATCGGGTCTTACATTATTGAGCATAGTAATTGGTGTATTTGCCATTATGATTTCTGGTATTTTGATTGCTACAATCGATACACTCCTATCTACTGAACTTGCTGCGCTCGGAGAGAATAGTTTTTCTTTTACACATATGCCTTCTGTCCGCTTGGGCGGATCCAATTGGAGAATGTATAGAAACAGACCGGCATTGAGCTATGATAATTTTGTTGAGCTGGAAAAAGCGGTTGATGGAAATATCCTTTTGGCGGCTCAAGGTACTGCAAATGGTTTTAAGGCAGAGGCCGGTACCAGAGAGACAAATAATAACCCTGAAATTATTGGGGCAACTCTAAATTACTTTGATATAGTAAATAAACAAGTCGTTGCTGGAAGAGCTCTCATACAGAATGACATTATATCTAATTTGGATTATGCTGTTGTGGGGCAGGATTTAGCTTTTGCACTGTTCGGCCGAACAAATGTTGTAGGTGAGACTTTTAAGATTAATAATCGGCGTTATGATATAGTTGGAATACTAGACTATGAAGGGCCTATTTTAGGGAGTAGTCGTGATAATACTATGATAATTCCGATTACAAACTATCTAAAATATTTTCATCGTCCGTTTCAATCAATTAGTATAATGGGTAAAGCCAAATCCAATGAATTATTGTCGCCTTCTTTAGATCTAGCTATTGGTAGTTTTAGGGGGATCAGGCAGCTATATCCTTGGGATCAGAATAATTTTGAAGTAGAAACAAATGAATCCATTTCGGAGCAATTTGCTTCATTAACATCCTATATTGAGTACTTTGGTGTTACAGTCGGGATATTTAGTATGATTGTAGCTGGTATTGGCATAATGAATATTATGCTAGTAATAATTAAAGAAAGAACCAGAGAAATAGGTGTGAGAAAGGCCCTCGGAGCAACTCCAGGTACAATCACATTTCAGTTTCTGATAGAGACAATAGTACTATGCTTGGTTGGTGGGCTTATGGGTGTAATTGGTTCTATTATACTGACAAAACTTATTGGAATAATATTTAGCATCTCAATTACTATACCTATAGATATAACACTTTTTAGTCTTTTACTTTGCACATTAATAGGTCTCATATTTGGTATTTTTCCTTCAAGAAAAGCTGCTGGTTTAGATCCAATTGAAGCTCTACGCTATGAATAAAAGCAATGATGAGCAACTATTTTTTGGTAGGTTTATCAATAGTTTTGTTCTTTGAGCTCTGATTAGGATCATTATTAGTATTTCCTTTGTCTGAATCAGCTGTAGTTTTTGTCTTTTTGTTATCTGTGTAGTCAGATTTGTACCATCCGGTACCTTTAAGGATAAATCCGGTACCACCACCGATTTTTCTAATAACTTTTCTAGGTTTGAGTTGATCATATCCCGGTACATCTTCAGGCCAAAATTCCAGAGGCTTATCGTTCATCGATTGGCGGTACTCAAATTCTTCTTCGTTCTCAATATCCTTATATATATAAGTAGGCATAGGCTTTAATTGATGAATTTTTGTCTTACATAATACTTCAAGCAGTCCTTGGCTTTGCTAAGTCTATTGAAATGACGAATTTGCATTGATCTTAGCATTCATATTATTATAAAATTAGGCAAGTCACTTCAGTGATACAAAAGTACAGTAAACAATTGTTTCAGATTTTTATGCTGATGTTAGTCAGTATATCTGTATCAATTTCAGTGTATTTTTTATTGTCCATTTCTAATCAGGTTACTGATGAAACTGAATTTTTCAGAAGTCGAAATCGAATTTTTACTACTGATACTATTCTAGGTAGAATTATTGAGCCAACAGAGGGTGGACTGACTACTCGCGTATTTACTATTTTCCCTGGTAATCTCCTTCTACAGCTAAATGGAAAACCAATTGTAGATAGTTATGAATTAGAGGCTGAGTTGTCTCGCTTCAAATCTGGCGATGACGTTCTTGTATGGGTGTCAGATAAATTTAATAGAGTAGCAAATGAAGTGATTGTTCAGGCTTCTTCTCTCAATGATAGTACCCTTTCATCATTCGAGAATGCTCTAGTGGTAATGGATGTAGAAGAAGGTGGCGTAGCTGATAGGGCCGGAATAAAAAAAGGTGATATAGTTGTTGCTATAAATGATATCAGTATAAAAGCTGATGTTAAATCCCAAAATATTCTTGAAAACCTTTCTCCAGGTAGCATAGCCAAATATGATATCATAAGATATGATACTAGGATGGAGATCAATGTTAGGCTTGCGAAATATGGTATTTCTTTGATCTCTTTCCTGATATTCTTGTTTGCTATGCTTTGCTATTTCATCGGAGGTTTTATAGGGCTTAAACGCCCTTCTATAAAAGCCGCTCGTTTTGCTTCGCTTGCAATTATTGGTATTGGAAACCTCATAATAGTTCAGCAGGATTTTTCGCCGGATGAATCAATTGCTAGTAGTCTTATGGGATTTTATCTGGTGCTATCGCTATTTTATGTTCCCCCCCTGCTATTACATTCAACATACTATTTTCCTGAGCAAAACAAGAAAATTACCTCTAAGTCATGGCCTATATGGATACCATATGTGATGGGGGTAGCTACCTTAGTGATACTAGGAGCCACAATAGCGAGCTCTGAAGAAGAATCTCTGAATCTCTATCTTAATATAGTTTTCGGGTTTACTGTTATTATGATGCTTTTCGGAGTTTGGGTGCATATTACTCATCGAAGAGACACTAGACCAAACAGCACAGCACGAACTTTAAAATCTGCTGTGATTATAGTACCGGTACTTTTTATCCTTACTCAATATTTCTCAACAGACTATGGTGAATTAAATCGTCTGTTTGTCTTGATTTTAGTTCTAATACCGGTAGTATTTCTGTATACAGTTCTGAAATCTCGCCTAATCGAAGTTGATTTTAAGATTAGGAAAAACATTCAGTATGGGGTTATATATTTATTTATTGTCATGATGGCTATTTCTGCATCAATCGGGGCTGTTTTTATGATATCGCAGCTTGAACTGAAAATACCAAATCTGCATGTTTCAGGTTATGAGATTGAGATAATTGAGAATGAGCTTTCAGCTGAGAAGACAGTATTTTGGACCAGATTGATTGTTACATTGCTTAGTATTACTGCTGTTTTTATTATCTATAGAGCATACCGTGCTATTTATGCTTATATGCAGAAGTTCTTTTACAGAACATACCTTGATAAAGCCAGGGTAGGTGATGAAATCGCAAAAATAGTTACTGGCGATATTGACAATTTCCTGGAAAGATTACCTCAAAAAATATCTGAGATACTACAGACTTATAGTGCCGGGGTATTAGTTTTTGAAGGGCCTGTTCTGTCAGGTCAGCATCTTTTTACGCATGGATTAGATAAACAGAAATTTGCTAGTTTAAATTGGAGAGATATTATTGATATCGCTGATGAGTTTGAATCAGCTTTTCGGACAGAATTTCTCCCTGAATCTGCAAATATTCTGAAGATGAATTTTCCTTTTTCAGGGCCTGTAAGAGTAAATCGGAAGATGGTAGCTCTCATTCTGATTGGTCGTAAACTTTCTGATTCGAAATTCAAAGAAAATGATATAGATCTTGTTGATGCTATTGCAAGACAGACAGCCGTGATTTGGGAAAAACAGGAACTCTATCAGGAGGTGGCCAATAGAGAAAGAGTTCATCAGGAGATAGAGTTAGCGCGCTTAATACAGAAATCATCGCTACCTACGAAAATGCCATCAGTATCAGGTCTGGATATAGCTGCTTCGTCTATACCTGCCTATGAGGTAGGTGGTGATTTCTATGAGTTTTATGTTAATGAGGGGCGACTTTCTACTGTTATTGGTGATGTTAGTGGTAAAGGTACAACAGCAGCGATGTATATGTCTAAAGCTCAGGGTATGATATCAGCCCTAAACGAATTTGAAGCCGGCCCCTCTGATTTTCTAAAAAAATTCAATAAACTTCTTGAACCTTATATGGGTAAAGGTGATTATTTGACGGCATTAAGTGTCCGATTTGATCCCTTAACTAAAACTGCAGAATACGCGAGGGCTGGCCATATACCAATGATGCATTATTCTGCCAGTGAAAATAAAATTACTTCATATGCTTCCAAAGGAATGGGTATTGGTTTTCAAGGTGAAAATCTTTTTAATAGAAATCTTGAGAAACTGTATATTCCATTTGAATCAGGTGATGTTTTTCTTCTTCTCTCTGATGGTGTAATCGAAGCAAGAAATGAAAGGGGCGAGGAGTTTGGCGAGGAAAGACTTGAGCAGCTTCTGTTATTCCATAACCCTGGGTCAGCTCAGGCAATTAAGGAGTCGATAATGGGAAGTATTGATAATTTTACTAATAGTAGGGCACAGTTCGACGACTTTACATTATGTGTTGTAAAAGTTGAAGACATATCTTTAAATATGGACAACAATGAATAAATGGTCTGTAGATGACTCTCGTGAGCTGTACAATATCATGGGCTGGGGTGCGGGTTTTTTTGACATTGCTGACAACGGGGATGCTTCAGTTATAATTGATGGCATGAAACCAATCCTGATCCCTCAAATTATTGATGAGATGGGATCGCAAGATATTTCTACACCTCTTTTAATCCGTTTCCCTCAGATAATTGAAAAGAGGATTGAACTAATCAATTCATGCTTTCAAAAGGCAGCTCTCGAATATGGCTATAACGGGAAATCGATAACGGTATACCCGATAAAAGTCAATCAAATGAGACATGTTGTTGAAGAGATAGTTAGAGCTGGTAACCGTTTTAATATCGGTCTAGAAGCAGGTTCAAAGCCAGAGCTTCATGCTGTTTTATCACTTGCTGAAAATGATGATGCTCCGATTGTTTGTAATGGATATAAAGATGAAGAGTTTATCGAGTTGGCATTGCTAGCCACTAAAATGGGTAAAAAAGTCTTTTTGGTGGTAGAAAAACTTAATGAGCTGCGTTTGATAATTGAAGTAGCAAAGAGGCATAAAGTAGATGCAAACATTGGAATAAGAATTAAACTGGCTAGCTCTGGTAGCGGTAAGTGGGAAGACTCTGGTGGTGATAAATCAAAATTTGGTTTGTCTGCAGCCGAACTTGTGGAAGCCATTAACATTGCTGAACAGGAAGATTTCTTACATAATATTAGATTGATACATTTCCATTTGGGTAGCCAGATAACAAAAATTCGTAGAATTAAATCAGCTCTTAGAGAGGTAGGTCAATTTTATGTTGAAGTTAAGAAAAGTGGTTGTAACATAGAGTATGTCGATATTGGGGGTGGACTTGGTGTTGACTATGACGGTACGCGTAGTAGCAATGCTTCTTCGATGAACTATACTGTTCAGGAATATGCCAATGATGCGGTTTTTACGATTACTGATACTGCTAATAAAAATGACTTACCTCATCCCAATATAATTACTGAATCAGGCAGGGCTATAACAGCTCATCATTCAGTATTAGTTTTTGATGTTTTAGAGCGTTCTAGCAATCCCGTAATTGATAGGGAGTATATCCCTGATGTTAGTGATCATGAATTGATTACTGAAGCTTATAAAATATTAAATGATATCAATGTGAATAACATGAGAGAAGCCTGGCATGATATTCAACAGATTAGGCAAGAATCATTGGACCTGTTTTCGCTTGGCCATCTGGATTTGAAGACCCGGGCAATGGTAGAGAAGCTTTTCTGGACCATTACTAAGTCAATTGATATATTAAGCCAGGACTTAAAGCATCATGATAGTGATTTTCTTCGAATCCCAAAGATGCTGTCGGATAAATATTTTTGCAACTTCTCTTTATTTCAATCATTACCTGATAGCTGGGCTATTGATCAGATATTTCCTGTAATGCCAATCAGAAGGTTAGAAGAGCAACCGAAGGTTAGAGCTACTCTTCAGGATATAACTTGTGATTCTGATGGGAAAATGGATCATTTTATTGGTTATGGGCCTAATAGTTTCAGCTTACCGGTTCATGAGCTTAGTGAAAATGAAGATTACCATATTGCTGTCTTTTTAGCTGGTGCTTATCAGGAAATTCTCGGAGATCTTCATAATCTCTTTGGCGATACAAATGCTGTTCATGTTGTAGCTAAAGAAAATGGTTATGAAATAAAACAAGTAATAGAGGGCGAAACGGTTGATGAAGTTCTGGACTATGTTGAATTTAATTCAAAGAAACTTGTCCGCGACATGGAAGCATGGGTATCTAAATCAATTAAATCCGGCAGGATTACTCAGCGTGAAGGAAAGGAATATCTTGCAATGTATCGTTCGGGATTATATGGATATACTTACCTTGAAAAATGACTTTGATGGCAAAAAAGTATACATATCAAGGACAGAATATTCTTGAAATTCTGGGTAAGAAAAGCGAGAAAGAAAAGACAGATGCCGTTAATCATTGTCTTATAGCCGGCAGGAAGAATGTATTGTCAATTGTTGATGATAGATATCAAGCTAAGATTCGGCATTTCAATAAGGTTGTTAAAGCACTTCCAGATATTAAGCTGGCTGAATATATCAGAGTATTTTTGAATACCCAATGAAAATGAGGAGTAGATGCAATGGCTAATAATAGGATGCTAGTTGAAGAAAGGGCAAGAGATATTGGAGATTTCATTGTCGGTAGATTATTACCAGTCAGGGGTAAGCGACAGGTTGGTCCTTTTACATTTATTGATCATATGGGGCCTGTAACTGTTAACCCAGGAGAATATTTTGATATTGACCAGCATCCGCATATTGGTCTGTCTACATTGACTTATTTATTGGATGGTGAGATCGAACATAGAGATAGCACAGGAGCGCACCAGATTATTAGGGCGGGTGATGTTGGCTTTATGACAGCTGGTAAGGCAGTGGCCCATACAGAGAGAACTCCGGCTGCTCTTCGAGAACTGGGTACTAGCTATCATATGCATGGTTATCAGATATGGGTGGCTATGCCAAAGGAAAAGGAAGATATGCTACCCAGGTTTGATTTTGTATCAAAAGACAGTCTGCCAAGATGGAGTCAGGATGGTCTGGAGATGGTACTTGTTGCTGGTGACGGGTATGGTTACCACAGTCCTTTACCAGTTCACAGCCCACTTTTCATGCTAGATATTAAGGCCAATAAAGATACAAATCTTGATATCAAAGGCCAGTTAAAGGGGGAAATCGGTATTATTGTGACAAACGGCACAATAGAAAGCTCTGGTGAAAAGATAGAAGCGGGATCGATGCTAATTTCTAAAACTGAGGATGAGTGTGGGATCGAGATCAAAGATTCAAGTCGATTATTAATCTTTGGTGGTCAGCCCTTCCCGGAGAAAAGATATCTATATTGGAATTTCGTCTCTTATTCCAGAGACAAGATCGATGAAGCAAAAAAACTCTGGCTCAATAAACAATTTCCTAAAGTACCTGGTGATGATACTTATATTCCTTTACCAAATCAGGGCAACTAAGTCTTTTAGTATATGATTATAAAAGGATGTTAAGTAAGTGCCAATTATATTCCAAATAGAGTTGCCATTCATTCTAGCACAATATCTTATGCTAGAATCCAGATAGCTGTACCTACTGAGATTAGTATCCATAATAAAGAGCCAAAAGCAAATGGCTTAAGGCCAGTCTTCTTAATCTTTTCGATAGAAAGACTGGATCCTATCAGAAAAATAGTAATAACCATAGCTTTTTTAGCCCAAAAAGTAATGATCAAAGATATATCAGCTGGAAAATCGGTGTATGTATTTATAATAACAGCTGCTATATACATCAAAATGAAGTAGGGGAGTTTAGGCTTTTTTCCACTCTTATATAAAAACGCTGTGAAGAGAGTAAGTGGAATAATCCATAATGCTCTAGCAAGTTTAACTGTTGTGGCAGTTACAAGAGCATCATCGCCAAAGTATTTTGCAGCACCTACAACCGAGCTTGTGTCATGAATTGCTACTGCCGCCCAGATACCGAATTGCTCTTGTAACATCCCCAGCCATTCACCTATAAAAGGAAAAAGTAATAGTGCTATTGAATTCAGAGTGAATATGACTGCTAGTGAAATTGACATTTCACTTTCATCGGCTTTGATCACAGGGGCTATAGCAGCTATAGCGCTTCCACCACAAATAGCCGTACCTGATGCAATAAGATATGATATTGTAGGAGGAATTCTGAATAGACGTCCAACAAATACTCCCAAGATTAATACACCTACAATTGTGACTATTGTCAGGATAAAACCACTTGAACTTGCTTCAAGCGCCTGACTAAAATTGATACCAAAGCCAAGCCCTACTATAGCTGTTTTAAGTAGCAGAGAGGTATATCTACCAGATTTACCAATAAAAGGATTCCCAAATAATAAAGTGAAAACAAAACCAGCCAGTAATGATATAGGTGTCGAAACAGGAAAAATAATTATCGATGCTATTATTAGTAGATATAGGGTTTTGATCATTGAGATTATTGGGTTATTTATTTAAGAAAGTATTGATTCTTTCAATAAATTTCTCCTGTTGATCAATAAAGATACTATGGGAAGCATCATTGATAAAAGCCAGGTTATTATTCCCAATTAATTCTCCTAGTTGATCAATTTGATTTATGGAATACAAACCATCGTCCGTGCCATATACTCCATAGACATTAATTTCTCTTGCGATAATTTTAGTTATATCATCTCTTAGGTCAATAACGGTATATTGATTGTTTTCCCAGAAACCTTTCGGGGCATCCTGGGCCATTTTCATTCCCCATTTTTGGAAGATGGGCTTTTCTGCCATTTCTTCATAGATTTTTTTTGCTTCGGGACTTTCGTTATGAGTCTTGTAGGCACCGATTTGCATTGCATGCATAAATGAATAGACAGCATACTGAAGCGATGTTGTATCCATTTTTTCTAACATATGAATATAATTCAGATTTTGAGTCTGTTTGTGATCAGAATAGAAAGTTTTAGCAGTAGAAATAATGTGCTTAAAAGATTCCTGCAGACTAATGGGAGCACTTATAAGAACTAGGTTCTCTACGAAATCAGGATTTTGGAGAGCAAAATAAGTAGCTAAGATGCCTCCGAAGCTGTGTCCAAGTAATGTAGCAGATTTAATCTTATATTTCGCATAGATGCCTCTCAAATCACTAATAGACTCTTCAAGGGAAAATTCTGCCAATCCTTCAGACCTGCCTTCTCCCCTTCTGTCATAAACAATAACAAAATATCCTTCTCTGGCTAATTTTTCTGCAGTGGAGAGTTCGAATGTCACAGAATTATAGCCAGGACCACCATGAAGAAAAATTAGAGCAGGCGAGCTATTATCTCCAAATGATTTAGAGTATAGATTGTGTTCTAATGAAGTGCTTGTTTGTAAAGCTGCAAATAATGCTAGTAGTAGAAACAAGTAATGACTATTTGCCATCTCAGATAAGATATTATATTGAAGAATCGAAGATAAGCAATATAATATCTGTTCAGTACAATAGCTCTTACATGACTATTACTTTTACAACTTGTTCAAATGATTGAGTTGATAATCTGAGGAAGTATATTCCTATAGTCAAATTATCAAATTCAGGGAATAGTATCATTTCTCCATCGGTATATTCACCGTTGAATATTTCCTCAATGAGAAGACCACTTGATGAGAACAAAGTAAGATTGGTAATACCCGGTTCGGTGAGATTCAATGTAATACTAGTAGTACCATCTATTGGATTAGGGTAAACACTTATTATGCCTAGCTTACGGTCAGTATCTATTAACCTTGCTTCGGAACCCTCTTCACAGATATCATCAATTTCAAATATGCCTCTTTCGATGGTTGAATTAACTAACGCTCCGGGATAAGGCCGTGGAGTAATATAAGTAGCTACAGAATCACCCAGACCAGCGAAGAATTTTACTGATAGTATCTCTTCATCCGATAGGTCACTAGGGGTAATACCTACGAATAAACTAGATATGTCATTATTGGTTGTCTGAAAAAACCTTTCATCAACCGAAGTCAGAATTGATGAATTATATTCAAGGACAAAATAAAGTGAGTCGTGATCTAGAAAATGGTTCCGAGTATTGCGGAGCAGAATATCTATATTTTCAATTCTGCCAGACATACCACTACTACTAATCACTTTTCCAGTAACTGAAGGAAGTGGGGTACTACCGAAAATCTGGATCTGTAGTGGCTCTTGAAATAGATCATCGTATATATTTAATATAGCCGATGATGTTCCTAGTTTACTACCTGTGAAAGACAGATTGTATTCGAGAGATTCATTTGCCGCAAATTCTTTGCCTACTGGAATTTCGCTAAGATTGAAATATTCACTTTGCGGACCAGTTATTTCCATTTTGGTAATAGTAATTCTTGTATTACCTACATTTTTTATTCCCGATACAATTGTTGAGTCTACTGTGCTATTATAGTCGATTGTACCAAAATCTATAGGATTTATTGCAGATATCTGAGGTGGTACTGCTTGTCCGGTGATATTACATGTGACAATTTTTCCATGATAATATAAGGACAAGGTTGCTTCAAAAAAACCTTCAGTATCACTCGAAAAATGGAAAATTTCTGGTAAGGTTTCGTTTTCTATTAAGCTGATATCCGAGTAATTGAGCTCATAAGAAAACTTATCAATATCACCGTCCGATAAGGCCATGCTATCCAGTACTACATAGGGTGGTGTTAACAATTTTATGAAATCATTAATTGTTTTTGAAAAATCGGACCCAATTGGAATTATTCCCATATCGATATCTACTAATTCTACTATTGGCTCGACAATTGAAAAAGTATCAGTTGTATCTGATATCTGGGTGTTGAACAAGCCGCCCCATATTATTGCTTTTCCGTCTTCACCCGCAGATGCAATTTTTCTTCCATCAGATGTACCTGATAGGCTAAAAGGAGTTCCTCTGGTGTTAAAACCAGTTGGTGCATGACCTTGAAAATTAGTGATTGGTTTCCAACTACCTTTTTCCCAGGCGTGGATATTACCATCTAACGATATTGCAACTATAGCATTACCTTTTGGATCAAAGTATATATCTGTGAAATTTATTCCCGAGTTACTCTCAATAATTTCTACGGGTTGAGACCAATCTAGAGGATTGTATATAAATATTCTATTAGAAGAAGTAAGGGCAGCAAACGAATTATCAGATGCAAATACAATACTGAAATATGAACTCAAGGGAAAGGTGAAAGTCTCAACTAATTGCCAATCTGATACTCGATGGATATGAACAGTTCCGTTTTCAGAAATACTGACAAGAAAATCGTCTTGGAGATTAAGAGATAACCCTAAAACTCTAGCAGTATGATCTTCTATAGTTTGTACAACAGCAAGATCTTCTATATCATGAAGTCTTATCTTGCCATCGTCATAAGAGATAATAAGTTTACTGCCGTCGGCTGTGAAGACTAGATCAGTTGCCCAGCCAAAGGTTGTTGTGGTTTTATTCTTTATTTGTCGGGTAGATACGTCCCATAATATTATCTCACCATTTATAGTACTACCAGCTATAATTTGTCCATCAGGAGAAAAATCAATACTGAGTATGATATCATCAGAGCCGGTAAGTGTATCTATGATACTGGCGTTAGTACCATCGATCAGATAAATCTCAAATCCGGCAACTGCTATCAAATCTTCCGAAGGACTATACTTTATATCGTTTAGCTCGTGATTTGAGCTTTGCCATACAGCTTTTTGTGTACCAAATCCAAAACCATTACTCAAATCTATTTCTGCTCTTATAACTGCTTGATCAGTTGCCGGTGCTTCAATATTCATCCATCGATACGGCGATTGAATAATATTTTCTGCAATCAATTCCCAATTTTGTCCTTTATCTCTGGATAAGTATAGATCTACTTCTGAAGTACCGACATTTTCATAAGCTATCACTGTATCCATACCCGTCAAATAAATTTCCTGTGGTTTTGGTTGGGTTACATCGATAGTATAACGCTCGGGAGAGGCTTCATATCCACCTCCGGCAATTATGATATCATCACAAATTTTATTAGCAAAGAGTAGTTCAGTGTATTGTATCAAGGAGTCAGTGGGTGTCATACTTACAGTAATATCAATATCCTCGCCTTCATTTAAGTAAAAGGTTGAAGGCGTTGCAATTATATTTGGATCAGCTGTTGTAATACTAATTTCCCCGTAATCATTTGAAATAGCTTTTACATTAACAGTCATATTTTTTGTTATACCAGGAGGAGTTTCACCGAAGTTTAGAATTCTAGGTACAAATTCTAGTCTTGCATTAAAACCACCGGGTACAAATGACTTCTGAGAAGAAGCTAATGTATTTTGGTAATTGGAATTTACTACGGTAATATCTGTTATGGATGGATCGCAAGAAAAATCAGAACTATATTCCAATTTGCAAACTTCATTTTTCGAATAAAGAAGTTTATATATGATTCTATATAGACCGTCGACCAAGGCTTGTGGGTCTTCGGTAGTAGTATTGACAACTATACCACCTGTTTGCTGACTAATAACTTCAAACTCTTGCTGAATCTTATCGCTGATTCCTATCAAAGAAATACTAGCACCCATTTGATTTGCAGTATTAATGAACTTATCGGTTTCATCTATGAAATAATAGCTATCAGTTAAAACAATAATTATTGGCTCTACAGATTTCCAGGATTCGATCTTAGCAAAAGCACCACTGACTTGATCAAAAAAGGCTTGTTCTATATCTGCAATTCCAGCATTCAATGCAAAATCTGACTCAGTAAGGGTAGGGGGGATATATGATGGTGGTGATATGATAACAGGGTTTTTGGCGTAACCCAGAATCGATACAGAGTTATTTTGAGAAAGAGCCGGAAATGTATATTCTAAGGATTCTATAACATCATTTATAACTGCATCTTGCATTGAAGATGAAGCATCAATTAGTAATATAATATCGCGCTTTAATCTATTAGGTATACCGTTTGGACATTCTCCAGAGAGGATGGTTTTTGTAACATTATTTTCTTTTAATAACAATTTACCGAATTCTGGTTCGATCATCTGGCCTTCTGCATTCCATTCCGCAATACCCGCTCGAACAATTGGAAAATCTGTAGTATCAATATCAAATAATAAAGTTTTTTGTGCAAACAGTGATGCAGGCACAAAAACAAGTATTAGTAATAAGTATTTAATTGGCATTCAGATGAGAGTTATATTCATATCATAGTTGGCAAATACTGCCAGCCTTTAAAAGAATAACACTTAAATGCCGTAAAAGTCTTAAAATCTTGGAAGATTGATAAAAATTACTTGTCAATAGCTATTGTTAGATAGCCTGAATATGGACCAGCTTCTACCCATATTCCATATGATCCATTAGCATTTTGCGAAATATCAATCATTATCCCATTCGTTAATGACTTATTCCTAGGCACAGTATATGATTTGACATGGTTACCTTGCATATCATAGATCTCAAGTGAGATTTCATAAGGTATTGTTTTCGAAGCACTTAACATAAACTGGCCATCAGATGGATTCGGATAAACTTTTAGCCCATATTCAATTTCAATTAATGATTTTACAGAAGTAGTTGGTATGAGTTCAAACTGCCATATCTCAGATTCTGATATTCTGCCTTTGGCGCTAGTTGCGGTGACTTTCCAATAATAAAAGCCTTTTCCTGTACTTTCCAGCTCAATAGGTGACAATGTTGTGTCAGTTAGTGTTTTGGTGAGTATTATATCTTGTCCGGCAGCATCATTACTAATGTCTAATTGGTAACTTTCTGCATATTGCACGGAATTGAACATAAAAGCACCAAATGGTAATTCATATCTTTCACTGTTTCCTGGTTTTAATTGTACTACTGTTTCAAGTCCGGTGCCAAATAAAACCTCATCCCATTCACCAGGAATTCCATTTGAGACTGCACGAACTTTGACACCATAGTCAGAATTGTACATAAGATCCGAAACATCAAAAGAGGTTTCTGTTATATCTGTAATTGCCATGACTGTACTGTTATCAGGCTGATCTGTAATTATAAGATCATATGAATCTGCTCCGGTAACAGAAGTCCATTCAACAGTCAGTTGTATGTCCAGTGTATTATCATTGTTCAGAGGATAGGTGATATTTGGAGTGCTAAGCATGCCGACAGTAGTAAAAGACCAAATATCTGACCATTCACTTGAATTGCCATCGATAGTGTATCTTACTGCCCAGAAATATTCGGTGGAGTTTGTAAATGCTGGTTGAAATAAATTTATATTACTAGTTTCATTAACTAATGGATCGGATAGATCATTGTTGAGACTCAGTAGTAGTTCATATTCGGCACTTTGTATTTCTTCCCATTCCAATGAAGTATTCAGAGGTACATCTGCCAAGCCATTAGATGGTGATAAAAGTGATAATGCAGGGCTGATCGTGGTAAACGACCAAGTATCAGTCCAGTCAGATGTAATATTTCCCGATACGGCTTGTACCCTCCAATAATGAGTGATGCCTTTTTCTAACCCTTCATAAGGTAGAAAAATATCTGTAATACCAGTGCTGTCCCATATAAAAGAATTGAATGAACTGTCAGTAGATAGTTGAACATTATAACTCTCAGCCCCATCTACCGAAGCCCATCTTAATGTATCAGAGATACTTTGAGTTGTGGATTTGTCTAGAGGATAGGTTTGACTGAAACCTTGGATGCGAGTTGTAAACATAAATGTATCAGACCATTCACTACTGCCATAGTCATCCCTACTCAAAACACGCCAATAGTAATCTTGGCCTCCACCCAAACCAGTAATCGAATAGGTTGTATCATTCAAGCCAAGTTTTGTTACTACCTTGGTCAAAAGAGGGTCGGAATATATTTCCAGGCTATCGAGGACAGACGTATCTTCAGAATCCCAGTTCAAAATTGTACCGTTTGGATCTAACCCTTCAACTTGGTCTGTAGGTGAAACCAATACTGGCGGCGATATTATTGTTCGGAAAGCTCCGGTATTACTCCATCTACTTTTACTTTCAGTATCAACAGATCTTACTCTCCAATAATAAAAAGATGAAGATAACAGACCTGCTTGTGATAATGAAGAATCAACAACGTTAGGAATTACAATTGTATTTTTAGAAAAATCAATAGTATCGCTGATCTCAATCTCATAAGTTTCAGCTAGGCTATTATCTGTCCATAAAAGATCTGCTGGTCGACTTATATTAGCAACACTGTCTATTGGAGATAAAAGCGTGATACCGGCCAGCCTGGTTTTGAATGTGAATGGCAGAGAGTATTCAGTTTCTCCTTTAGTATGTTGGGCTTTCACCCGCCAATAATACGTGGTACTGAATTCAATTGGAATTCCCGATGTAGAAATTTGATTATCCGTAACAGTGTTTGAGCTATGTACTAGAGAAGAGAAGTCAGAATCGTTGTCAATTTCTACAATATACCCTGTAGCACCAGGTACATCTTCCCATGTTAGCAGAGTATCAGGGTCTATAGCTACTGAGGCATCCTCAGGCAATTCTAAGACAGGCTTGTGAATAGTAGTTATAAATTCCCATGTGTCAGTCCATTCTGAAAAAATAGCATCTCTTGTTGATCTGACTCTCCAGTAATAGCGAGTAAAATAATCAAGGGTTGGTATGCTCCAGGTTGTGTCGGTAGTACTGCCTGAATGGATAATATTTGCAAATAAGTCATCAGTTGCAAACTCCCAGTCATAACCAGTTGCATCTTGAACTTTTGACCAGGTTAGGATAGTATCAAGTGACACGTATTCTGAACTATTAGGCGGAGAGATGAGATCAGGTCTCTGTAAGTCAATTGGTAGTTCCGAAATCCAAATACCCCTGCCGTATGTGCCAGCGTATATATTCTTATTTGTTTGATCTAATACGATTGTCTCAATATTGGAAAAAGGTAATCCGTTATCATACTCTGTCCAGCCACTAGTTTCATCATCAGTGTAGTAAACCATTATATCATTGCCTATCCACAGACGATTGTTAGCACCTTCTTGAAATGCCCCAGTATTTACTGGTAAATTAGGCAGACCACTTGATAAATTCGAGAAGGTTTGGCCAAAATCGTCAGAGTAGTATACCTTCTGATTATTTGAATAACCACCATACAACAACCAAATTTTATCAGAGTCGGTAGCATGGAAAACTACAAGATTTAGAGTTTGGTTAGACGGGGAAGAAATTGCACTCCAATTTTGACCACCATCAGTGGTTTTTTGTATAACATTTGTGTTATTATTTCTATAGCTGTATATAATCCGGTTAGTGTCAACTGGTGACATACCAACAGTTCTTATTGTTCTGGTATGTGAAAGATTTGTCAGATTCTCGTAGTCAGTTTCCTGTAAATAATTGTGAGAACGCCAAAGATTATGATATCCTACTAATATTGTAGAGGATTTTAAAGGGTTTAGGATATAGGGAGTCTCCCAAGCACCAGTTTCACCTGTTTTATTAACAAATTCGTTTTGTTGATTATCCCACTCGTGGCTGAGTCTGAAGAAATTTGAGCCACCATTTGCAGAACCCAGAATTTCCCCATAGTATAGTTCACCAAACATATTGTCATCATTAAAAGGATCAATATGGGAAACAAAACCATCGCCTCCGATTGGATTATACCAATTCCCATCCTCTAGTTTGAGTTTGGTACCATTATCTTGAGTACCTCCAATAATCCTGTCTGGATTTATTGCCCTAACATCAATGTCATAGAACTGAGTAATTGAAAGCCCTTCACCAAGCCATGTCCAGTTACTGCCACCATTGGAAGTAGAGTATAGTCCACCATCATTTGTAGCAAATAGTATTGAGGTACCAGGCTTGAAGTGCATAGAATGTTGGTCGGCATGTACTACTGGCGAGCTATTTTTATTATACAGACCAGAGCCAGTCCATACACCGACTGCTGTCCAGCTAGATCCACCATCAGTTGATCTTTGTATATTTACTCCACCTACATAGATTATATCTTCATCTGAAGGGTCTACAGCTATTGCTAGATCATAATAAGCTTGACCACCTGTGTCACTACCATCGGAATAATAGCCTAATAGATTAGTATTTGAATGCCTTAAAGACCAGGATGCGCCACCATCAGTAGTTCTGTATACACCATATAAATTTCTAAAATTAGCTATCAGAGCATAGACATAATTTGAATTGGCATCAGTAACTGCCAGCTCAATACGGTTGATACTATTTGCTGTTGGTAGACCATTTGTTAGCTGAGTCCAACTCTGGCCTCCATTGGTAGACTTATGGATCTCTTCATCAGTACTTGCAAACATCACATCAGGATTATTAGTAGAGAATACAACATCCCAAACTGTTCCGCCAAGTGTTTGAGCCCAACTGCTTCCACCATCTGTTGTATAATATAAACCAATATTAGTAGCAGCAAAGACAATATCACTGTTCGTAGGATGAACTATAATTTCCCTGATCACACGAAAATTAGTAGTAGACCAGTCAAGATCAGTTTCATTCCATGTTTGTCCGCCATCTGTTGATTTTATAATCCCTAAGGAATAGCTGTTAGATCCATATCCGTCACCGGTTGCTGCATAAACTATATTTCCATTATTAGGGGCAAACTCAATATCGGTGATACCAATTGGTTGTAGTATTGATAACTTATCAGTGAGCGGAGTCCATGTTTGCGCACCATCAGTAGTTTCCCATATGCCACCGATTGGTGCTCCGACTAAATAGCGATCAGTATTACTAGGGTCAAAAGCAATAGTATTGAGTCTTCCATTACCCATATATCCTCCTGCTGAACTATCAGGGCCAATATTAGACCAGTTTGATGTATTCTTGATCTCAGCAGGATTTTTACGTCTAGCTATATTCTTAAGCCCGTATCCAGAGGGGGGAAGGGTTCTGTCAGGCATCAGCCTATTTTCCCATCGATGTTCCCATCTCTTGAATTTCTTATAAACTGCATCATTCTTTTGTAATCCTAAAGAATCTGCTTTTCGATAAAAAGTTTCTTGTATTTGATCAAAAGTAGGGTTAGCTAGGTCAGTCCATTCAATCCAAGGCTGGGCTAGTAAAGCTATAGAGGAAATAAGACATGTAAGGAATACGATAATAATTCTGTATTGTAAGTACATATTCGTATGGGTTTAATTCTGTGTATTTCAAGACATTCTAATTTATAGAAGCTATACGAAAAAAACGAAAAAAACTTAGTAGATATACTGAGCCTTACAAATTACATTAACTTACTGATTTAGTCAGATCAATATTGTTTGCAACAGAATAGTTGTTGCTCCGTTTATGAAGCCACGGTAGGGCAGATTTTGATTGAAAAAGATTAGCATCCCAGCCGCTTAACAGAATACAAGACCAGTAAAGATATAATGTTATGCCACTCAACACAGGACTGAATGAAGAGCAAATAATGCTCAGAGATACTATTAGAAAATTTGCTGAGGAAGAAGTAAGGGAGCAAGCAAAGGAACTTGATGAAAAAGAACAATTCTCGCCAGAGCTAACACTTAAGATGGCAGAACTTGGTTTGTTAGGTGCATTTATCCCTGGAGAGTATGGCGGTTCAGAATTAGATTATGTTTCTTATATCATAGCGGTGGAAGAGCTTGCCAGGATAGACGGTTCTCAGGCTGCTACAGTCGCTGCGCATAATTCTCTAGGAGTCGGTCCTTTATACTACTTTGGGACTGAAGAGCAAAAAGCAAAATATTTACCCCAACTTGCCAGTGGCAAACTGTGGGGTTTTGGACTAACCGAACCTGAAGCTGGATCGGACGCTGGTAATACTCAGACTACAGCTGTGCGAGACGGTGATGATTGGGTGATCAATGGTTCGAAAATATATATTACAAATTCTGCTACTGACTTAACAATTGGCTCTACAGTACTTGCTGTAACAGGTGAAAATGATGGAAGAAAAGAGCTTACTTGTTTTATTGTTGAAAATGATGCTCCTGGATTTACTCAGAACATAATGAAGGGCAAAATGATGTGGCGCGGCTCTAATACAGGGGAGCTTCATTTTGATAATGTTCGAGTACCTCATTCGAACATGCTGGGTAAACAAGGAGATGGTTTCAGACAAATGCTTTCTACTCTTGATCGGGGTCGGCTTTCTATTGCTGCTATGGGTCTTGGGTTGGCTCAGGGCGCTTTTGATTATGCTATGAAGTATGCTAAGGAAAGAAAAACTTTTGGTAAAGCTATCAGTACATATCAAATTAATGCCTTTAAAATGGCTGATGTAGATATGGGTATCGAGCTTGCTCGCAACTATCTATACGATGTTTGCAGAAGACTTGAAAAAGGGGAGAGAATTACAAAAGAATCAGCTATTGCTAAACTCAATTGTAGTGAATTGGCCCATATGTCTGCAAATCATTGTGTACAGCTGCTGGGTGGATATGGTTTGATGAAAGAATATGAAGCTGAGAAATATTATCGTGACCAAAAACTCCTTGAAATTGGAGAAGGAACCAGTGAGATCCAAAGACTGGTGATTTCACGTGAGATAGGTTGCTATGATGTATGATGAAAGCAGATGAATATTTTTAATATCAGTACTTTGCTCCGACAAAGTACAACCCTTCCGGTGGTGCTAATGGTGAATTTAAAGATCTTTTCTTAGCCTCTAGTGCTTGTGTTAAGTCCTCGATGTTTCTTTTACCTCTAGCTACATCGATCATGGAACCAACCAATGATCTTACCATTCCATATATAAATCTATCTGCTTTTACTTTATAGACAAATTCGCTCTCAGAAATTTGTTCCCAATAACTCTCTACTATATTACAAAGAGTGTTCCTTGTGTCTGGGTTATTTTTTGAGAAAGTAGTAAAATCATGTTGTCCTATGAATAATTGAGCTGCGTGCTGAAGTAATGAAAAATCAGTTTTATATACAGTATACCCTGCCGTATCTATCCTAAATACATCTCGTTCCGATATCAGGATATATTTATAAGCACGTGATTTGGCATCGAATCTGGCATTAAAGTCAGGGTCAACTTCTATGGCAGAGAGTACCCTAACATCAAATGGCAGAAAAGAATTAATAGCTTTTGATAGCTTTGAGAGTGGTATATTTAAAGATGGGAGTTCAAAAGATACAGGCATTTCTAATGCATGCACTCCTGCATCTGTTCTGCCTGCGGCTGTGGTAACCACACTTATTTTCAGGCATTTCCGGAGTGCTTCTTCAAGTACCTGCTGTACCGATATAGCATTTTTTTGTCTTTGCCAGCCAGCATAGTTAGCACCATTATAGGTAACAATTGATTTGATTGTCATGAAGCAAAAATAAACAAAAAGATTTGGTAGATACTGCTTACCTGCGTATTTTTGTACTCTATTTCTTTGCGGATGTGGCGGAACTGGTAGACGCGCTAGATTTAGGATCTAGTGCCGAGAGGCGTGTGGGTTCGATTCCCTCCATCCGTACTAAATGAACAAGAGCAAAAAAGCAAGATACCGCAGTAGTCTTGCTTTTTTTGTATAGACTCTTAATACTTACTAAACTTTGGATTGTCTTGGAACATAAAATAGAAAATATAAGCCCGAGCAAGAAAAAAATTGACTTTACTCTCTCTCTGGATGAATTAAAGCCTCATTATGACAAAGCTTATAGTGAAGCTAGAAAAAATATCTCTCAGCCTGGTTTTAGAAAGGGTAAGGTACCTGTAAGCGTAATCAAGAAAAAGTATGGTCCGGCCATTGAGCATGAAGCCGGGCAGGATATTGTTAATGCTGAGTTTTCGAAGTATGCTCAGGAGAATAGTGTTAAGATCATCGGTGCGCCTCAGCTCACGGAAATGAAGAAGAACGATGATGGGTCTTTTTCTTTTACTATTGAGTTTGATACCATTCCTGATATTGAGCTGGCAGACTATAAAGGTTTGACTCTTGATGAACCAATGCATGCGGTGACAGAAGATGAGATTAATGATGAGATAGATAATATTCTCAGAAATCAAGGTGAGCTGGAACCTGCTGATTCTGTTGCTGACGAACACTATGTAGTCGGCCTGACTCTTCGCAAGATCGATTCGGAGACGAATGAAATATCTCAGGAAGATGAGCCCCAAGAAACAAATGTTTATCTAGCTGATAAGAATGTACTTCCGGAGTTAAAAGAAAATCTTCTGAACACGAAAGAAGGTGATGTATTCCGTTTTACACCTGATGATCATACTCATACGCATGAAGAAGGTGAAGAACATGATCACGAACACATTACATATGAAGTTACTGTTAATGATATTCAAAAGCTTGTTCCTAAAGAGCTAAATGAAGAATTTGTAAAAGAGTATACTAAAGATAGGTTTGATAGCCCGGATGATCTTCGCGAGGAAATTGGTTACCAGCTTCAGGAAGGTTGGGACAAACAGTCTCGTCAGGCTATGGAAAACCAAATTGTTGATCAGCTTACAGCTGCTAATGAGATAGAAGCTCCAGAAGCAGCTATCGATGAGATGACAGGTGTGATTTATGCCGACATGCATCGTAGATATGGTGGAAATGATCAGAATAGACCTCCTCTGAGCGATGAAATGAAAGAAGAATTGAGGCCGATGGCTGAAAAGTCCGTTAAATGGGAAATCATACGGGGCAAAATTGTTGAGACTGAAGGTTTGAAAATTGAGGATCACGATATTGAGCCATTTGCTCAGCAGGAAGCTTCTCGCAATGGTATGGAAGTAGATCAGGTAGTAAAAGTTTTGAAAACGAATCCACAATTCACTACTTCTATTCTCTCTAAGAAAGTAGTAGATTTTATACTTGACTTTGCTATTACCAATGAGACTGATTTTGAAGGTAATCCAATAGACCAGACTTCATTTTCAACTACAGCTTATGCTGAGAAAGAAGATTCCGAGGATAAGGAACAGACTGATGAAGAGTAGTGATTACCAAAAACTGGTTTAAAACTGGAAGCCCGACGTTATTGCGTCGGGCTTTTTTGTTATATCACTTATTAACACATTAGGAAATTTACTGGAAATTTTACAATTTTACTTTTATGAAGTTATATTCATAAGTATAATCTTGCACATTTATTCATAAGTAATAACACTTAATTGTGCTAATCTGCTTTTCTTTTTTGATAGATTATATTCACTGTATCTAGAACAAAAATCGGTCTGAATTGAAGTCCCGACTCATTAAAGACATAAAAAAAGCAGTTACAGTTTTTGTTATACTGTTTGTACTCACTCACTTGATGATGGGTGGTATTCTTAAGATGAATTCAGATTCCAATGAACTGGTCTTTAAGGCTAGAGAACTCAGTCTGCTTGCAGAAATGATTATTCAACACAGGCATTTGAATGATATTGCTGAATGTAGAGAAAGGTTGAAGTTTATTGAAGGGGCTATCCAAAGCGATAAGTACTATATATCATCTAACTTTATTGATGACCAAGGGGTCAAAAGGGATTTACTTACTGTTAGAGAATCCTTAGATCAATTTGAAAGTGAGCAGCAATCAACTGATACTACTTATCAAAATTCATCTTCACTAAAAAGTGGTTTAGTCTTTCAGGCAAATACTCAGAAGCTAGAAATTGCACTGGAAGATTTCTTTAATAGCCACTTCTATCTCAATTTTGCTTTGGTTATGCTTATTCGTTTTGTTGTAATAAGTATACTTCTTTATTGGTTTTGGAAGAAGTCAATGGCTAAGATCAATCAGCTTCAGAGTGTTGTGGATGCTACAAAATTGATAGCAAAGGATGATTATGATATCAATATAGATCTGAAGTTGGACAGTGAAGTAGCAGTGCTGGGACAGAGTGTATTGGAGATGAATAGGAAACTGAAGCAGAAGAGAGAAGAAAATCTACAACTCATCGATTCCGAAAAGAATCTTAACAGGCATAAAAATAGGCTTTTCTCTATAATAGGACACGATCTTAGAAATCCACTTGCAGGTATAAAAACTATGAGTGAATTTCTGAGTAAAAACCGTAGAAAATTAGATGATAAAACCATCGATAATACATTTAGCATCTTAAATCGCTCAATTAATAGTGTTGTTTCTCTGTTAGAGGGTCTTTTAGCTTGGTCAAGTTCATTAGATAAGTCTCAACCTGTTAAAATGATGAAAGTGGATGCCGCTGAAACTATAGATTTGCTGATAGAGTTATTTCTGATCCAGCCATCTCAGAAAGATATTAAGATACATAACCATATTCCGCCGGATACCTTTATCTATACTGATGATGAGATGTTTAGGACAATTTTTAGGAACCTAATATCTAATTCACTCAAGTTTGTAGAGACAGGAGGAAAGATTGATGTTCTCAGCGAGGTATCAGCGGGTATTTGCCAGATTAGCGTTCGTGATAATGGAGTTGGTATCGATAAAGAAGCACTTTCAAAACTAAACGAAGGCTTGAAGCATACAACTAAAGGTACTAATGGCGAGCTTGGTAATGGATTGGGGCTAATGCTTTGTAAAGAATATGCGGATAAATGTGGTTATGGCCTTCTGATTAAATCAGAAGAGGGGGTAGGCACAACTATTTCTGTGGCTTTTGCTGTTTTTAAGGGTGAAGATCAACCATATGCCAATGATGAGGCTCTCATTAATGCTTTTAGCAATATCGCAAATATGCCTTAAATGTATGGCTCTATAGAGGGCTTGCCGGCAGATTTTTCCGTTACTTTCTCATCAGTTACCAGCACCTGATCTACTAGTGAAAAACTGGTAGCGGTCGCTTGTGATGATTGGCCTCAGGATGACCTCTAGCAACTTGAGGGCACTATCCCGCGAGTCATTCTGAGGAGTCTTCGACGAAGAATCTCGAACATCTTAATAGATCCTTCGCTTCGCTCAGGATGACAAAGTAATGTGTCATTCTGAGCTCTTGGAGAGGGCGAAGAATCTCATTCTCTTCCAAAACTATCCCCCTCAGGAGGGGGTGCCCGCAGGGCGGGGGAGGTCGGTCTTATCATGAGTAATAGATCCTTTGTTTGAACTTGCAGCGGTCGTTTGATGACGACCGGCTGTCGCGATATCCCTTAATAGGATATCGACCCTCGCCTGCGAGGTACAGAGTTATGATGTCTATCTAACTGATTCCTGGAAAACTTAACTGGTAATCCAAAATATCTACAGCTTCGGTAGCAATGAAGAAAAGATACCAGATTATTATGAAAGCAATAAAGCCATATATATTTTGCTTTAATCTGTTCTCGATTGTCTTTTGTAATCTTACGTCGATATAAAAAACAATGATACTATGGATAAGGGGCAATACCATTAGTGTTATTTGATCCATAATACGGTGACTGAGTATGGGGAGAAACATTACTGACAGCAATAAAACAATTGCACCAAGTATATTGAGTATACTTAATCTATAAGACCAGTTATCTTTCTTCTTACTCATAGTTTATCTTTATCGAAGTTTACTTATACATGTTACAGTATCCGATGTCTTCTGTTTTTCTGGGGTATTGTTAGGAATAGATCATTCACTTTAAACTTGTAGCAATTTCATTTAATATGAAATTGACACTTGCAGCGGTCGTTTGATGACGACCGGCTGTCGCGATATCCCTAATAGGATATCGACCCTCGCCAGCGAGGTACAGAGTTATGATGTCTATCTAACTGATTCCCGGAAGACTTAACTGGTAATTCATAATGTGTACTGCTTCGGTAGCAATGAAGAAAAGACACCAGATTATTACGAAAGTAATCAGCCCATATATACTTTGCTTTAATCTACTTTCAATGGTCTTCTGCAACCTCACGTCGATATAAAAAACAATGATACTATGAATAAGGGGAAGTACCATCATTATTAGTTGATCCATCGCACTGTGGCTGATGGTACGAGCAAGTATAGCTCCCAGCAATAAAACAATTGCACCAAGTATATTAAGTATACTTAATTTATAAGACCAGTTATCTTTCTCCTTACTCATATTTATCTTTATCGAAGTTTACTTATACATGTTACAGTATCCGATGTCTTCTGTTTTTTCTGGGGCATTGTTAGGAATAGATCATTCACTTTAAACTTGTAGCAATTTCATTTAATATGAAATTGACCATTCCGAGCCTTAAGGCGAAGAATCTCTTTTGGATCCTTCCGAGATCCTTCGCTTCGCTCAGGATGACAAAATAATGTGTCATTCTGAGGAGTCTTCGACGAAGAATCTCGAACGTCTTACTGAGATCCTTCACTTCGCTAAAGATGACAATTGGTAATATCGCTAGTAGTCATTCTGAGGTTGATATCCCCCTAAGAAGGATATCGACTGGGATGAAATCGCCCTCTTTTTCTTATATTGTATTACTATAAACAAAAGCCGGTGGCTATAGAAGAATAGACAAAGAAATATAAAAACATGTAAGGTTTAAACCTACTCTTTGGGACAATCTGAAAACTCCCCATTTTCAATAACCCATACCCAAGAGATAGGGACTCCTCCATATACAATATGGGGGTGTTCCCATTTCTATATGGGTTTGGTGCTGGGGAGTACCACAGATTGTTAGAAATGGAATTAGGACACCCCTTTTTTCATGCCTGCCCGAAGATATTTTATTTATCATTTATTTAAGGAGGGCATTATGTCCACAACTATTTTATTCCCACACAATCAAATGTGGAGGGACATATGAAAAAACTACTTATAATTTCGATATTTCTCTTTATCGCTATATCATCAATATATTCGTGGCCGAATATGAGACATAGTGAAGAGGGTTTCCACTTAATCTGGGTGTATAAATACGGTGGTCATGAATGGATCTATATGGAACTGCGTTCTCATACAGGTGCTTTACTTGGCTATGGTGGTATGCAAATTGGTGATGAATATATTGTATGGCAATACCAATGGGGTGACTTTTACTGGCCAAAAGAAGCAGAATTTTATTTAGAAGAGTTTGATAACTTAAAGCTCCAGTACTATAATGATCGGATACATATTAATGGTGTAATATCGGGAGCTACTCTCAGATTATTTGACATATCAGGTCTGTTAGTCCATGAAGCAATTATAGATAGTAAGAATGAAGTAGATTTACATGGTATTAGTGGAGGTTTGTATATCGCTACAATTGAATTTGAGCAAAAAATATCTTCATTTAAAATAATGGTAGGAGGGTGAGATGAGAATATTGATTGTTTTTGTGTTAATAATGAACTTTCAGTTTATTTATCCAGTATCAAAGTTGGAATTTGTAGCTAATCCCAATATCTCAGGACAGAATGACTATGGGAGTATACTTATTATTAGATTGGATAGTGGTAACCATATTATGACTATCCTAGGTAGTTATTATTCATTTATGATTTCCGGGAAAGTATACAATAATAAATATCAAATAGAAGTAGATACCAACCTTATTGATATCTGGGATCTCAGATTTGTAAAAGTATATATTGATTTGGATGTTGGAATTACCAAGAAGAATTCAATAGCACTTGAACTAAGGGATACAAGTGAGAATAATGCACTGGGTTTAGTATATATTTCTCAAGGCACTAATATAAGCTCATATCTATCACAGACGGAGGTAGATACTCTTCAGGGCATCAAAGATAAAGTTGATAGTGTCTGGGCTGAAGAAGGCTTTACTGTTGGTAGCGGAGATACTTTGGGTATAACTACATCTACTCAAGGGGGAGTAGAAAAATCAGATGCCTATATTATCTCTTTTGATCAACCCGACCCTTACGAGAGTGGCTATACACTAGCAGAACTGGATTACGAATATATCTATCAAAATTCAGCAACTGACTACCTGGAAAAGATACTGGACACCGACCGCAATAATGAACTCGTAGGCTTCCGGTATTATTCGGAATTAAATGGTGAAGAATATACCATATTTATTAAGGCCAATAATTAACGAAATAAATAGGGAATATTAATACTCAAAAAGCCTCACCAATTAATTTCGGTGGGGCTCTTTTGTTTTTTCTAAGATTCTTTGGTAGAACTTGCAGCAGTCGCTTGCGGCGACCGGCTGTCGCGATTTCTTCTAATAGGATATCGACAAGATGACACTTGGACTAGAAGTTACAGATCGTATTATTGTCCAATAATAAAACAAAAGCCCTGAGATAATATCTCAGGGCTTTTTTATTATCTATGCTAGAAAACTATTCCAGGAATCAGATGAGCCCCATATCTTTTCCTACTTTTTCGAAGGCTTTTAGTGCTGTATCGATATGGCTGTCGGTATGCGCAGCCGATAACTGAATGCGAATACGGTCTTGCTTCAGAGGAACTACAGGGTAAGAGAAGGCAATGGCATAGATCCCTTCTTCCAGTAGTCTGTCGGCAAATTCTACAGCTACCGCAGAGCTATTCTCATATTTCCTGAACATCACAGGAGTAATAGGGTGTACACCCGGCAGAATATCGAAGCCAAGTTTGGTCATGCCTTCTCGGAACTTCTTGGTATTTGCCTCAAGTCTATCCCTTAGTTCCGTCGTCTGGTTCAGCATATCAAGGCATTCGATAGTTGCGGAAACCACAGCCGGAGGCAGGGTATTGGAGAACAGATAAGGTCGGGCTTTGTTGCGCAGCCACGCCACCATTTCCTTAGAAGCTGAAATGCTACCACCGGAAGCTCCGCCAAGGGCTTTCCCGAAAGTAGTTGTTACTATATCAATCCTGTCCATAACACCGTGGTGCTCATGAGTCCCTCGCCCTGTGCGGCCCATGAAACCCGAAGCGTGGCATTCATCTATCATTACCAGGGCATCATATTTGTCTGCCAGATCACAGATCTCAGGTAGCTTAGCTATGTCACCGTCCATAGAGAAAACACCGTCGGTGGCTATGACTTTAAACCTGGCACCATCTTCATTGGCTTTTTTGAGGGCAGCTTCCAGGCCATAGGTGTCTTTGCCTTTGGCATTCTGCTTTATTTCATCGGTCATATCCGCATGGCGGAAAATATATCTTTTGGCTTTGGAGAGCCTGATCCCGTCAATGATAGAAGCATGATTTAATTCATCGGTAATAATAGCATCTTCCGGACCGAAAAAGGGTTCGAATACGGCACCGTTGGCATCAAAACAAGCCGCAAAAAGAATTGTATCCTCCATACCAAGGAATTCGGATACTTTCTTCTCAAGTAATTTATGGTCGTCCTGAGTTCCGCAGATAAAACGCACGCTCGAAAGGCCAAAACCTCTACGATCAATACCTCTGTGAGCCGCTTCGATTATCCGATCATGACTAGACAGACCCAGATAATTATTGGCGCAGAAGTTCAGAACTTTACGGCCATTGACAATGATTTCAGCGCCTTGCTCCGACTCAATGACACGCTCATGCTTAAAAAGTTTTTGTTCTTCGAGTTTTTCTAGTTCACCCTTGAGGAACTGATTGATATTTCTTGACATATTCGGTTAACTTTGTAATGGTATAGCTTAATTCAGTAATATAAAATTACAAAGTATTGTCTACCGTATCAAATACAGCAAAGGCGAACTGGAAGAGCCTGATATTAGTTGTTTTAATAGTAACTATTACGAGAGTTTTATTTCTTTCAGATTCGGGTATGCTCAACTCAGTTGATGCTTATTGGTTTGTTGGTGGAGCTATTGATTTCGATTTACGGGAAATACATCCGCATTTGCCAGGCTATTATCTGTATGTTAAGCTGCTAGGTATTTTAAATGGCTTTGGATTGGAGTTCAAGACTGCATCTATCCTTTTAAGCGTTGTAGCGGAAGCGGCAGCAGCGGTGCTTTTCTTTTTGGGAGTGGCCAGAGCAGGCAGCAAATCAGCTCTGTGGCTCTGCCTTAGTTTGCTAATGAACCCTGCTGTTTGGTATTATGGACTTGTGGGCGAGACTTATCCTATCGATTTACTTGCTACATCAGGTATAATCTATCTTTGGAATACAGAGAAGGGTGGTTACCTGATCTTCCCCTGGTTGGTTTTTATGGCTGGATTCAGACCTAGTATAGCTGTCTTCCTACTTCCAGCCGCTCTGATAGCCTTATATTATCAGCGAGATCAATTAAGAGACAAATTCGTCTGGTTTACATCGTTTGCTACTGCTCTGATGATTACTATTCTTTGGTTATTCCCGATACTGGAGGATGCAGGCTGGGTATTGGGTTATTTAGAACTCTACCGGACCCATACACCATTAACTGATTTCGGCATAGTAGCTAATGTGGTGAATTTCGCTTCATATGCGATATGGTGGTTCCCTCCAATTATGTACCTGGTCCTCAGGAATTGGAAAAGAATAATACAATCTGATATATTTTTTAAAATCCTTTTCTCAATGATACTACCCTTGCTTTTCTTTATGTTGTATCATTATTCGAAAGGATATATACTACTGGTACTTCCATTTATCTATTTCCTTTTCAGAGATGCCGATACCAGGGATCTAATTATTTCGGTCCTGATAAGTGTGATGATATTCTTTTTAGCTCCTTCATCATATCTGCCTGTAGAGCTGGATATGAATAGGCAATTCAGGACTACTACAAAAATTGAGAATCTATATTATAGATCCACCAGCACAACTAATACTACATATTCTGCCTTAGTTTTTAAAACCAGGCTAATGGACCAGTATCATGATATTATAGGGAAGCTCAAACCTGGCATAAGTACTTTATGGCTTGATAGGAGTAATTATATTAATGCCGGTGAAATAGCTTATTTCTATCCGGAGCTTCAAGTCCGAAAAATGGAACTCAATAGTTATGATAATAATTACTCAAACTTTTATCAATGGTCTGTAAGCTATCCAGAGGCAAGCTTGAGCGAAATTTCAGATGGGCTTTTTATTGGAAGGAAAGATTTCGTAGAAGATTATTTGAGTGGATATGTTGAAGTGAAAGTAAGTAATGATTTGTTTGCAAGCTATGAAGTTATACAGGGTAGGGAACAAGATTACTATGATCTGATTTATAATTATTTCACACCTTTTTCACCCGAAAAACCTCTCGTACCATAGATTCAGAACTAATAGTGAATAGAGTTGATTTCCATGATTTCTTTTTCCACTACTGTGCTGCGACAGAAGCTCTGCAATCATGTTTTGATTGAAAACATTTTCTTTGCTCAGGGGTGAGTTGAGTAGTTTGTCTTTTGCAAAACCAAAAAGAGGCGAGGCCAGCCAATTACTGATTGGCGCAGCAAATCCCATTTTTTTCCTGTAGATAATATCTAGTGGCAGTACTTCTTCAGCAGCCTTTTTAAGTATTACCTTGGTTAGAGACTGAGAATATATTTTTTTCGATGCACTGAGATTAGCTGTATACTCTACTAATCTATGGTCCAGGAAAGGAACTCTGGCTTCAAGAGAATGAGCCATGGTCATTTTATCAACCCGCATGAGCAGTAGTTCTGCAATCCTTTGCTTAAGCTCCACAAAAAACATTCGTTGGAGATATTCCGCATTATTATTCTCATTCATCGCTTCGCTATGCATATCTCGAGCATATTCAGCAGGAACTCCCAGATCTAGATCATTGTTGAGGATGATATCTTTCTGCATGGTTGTAGGTATAACTGGTACACCACTCCAATAATACTCTTCTCCGAATGAACCTCTTCTGAGATATTCCAGCGCCAGGTATTGTCCCTGCCATGTGAAAAGGGGAGACATACCCTGATATATAGCTTTAGTGAGAAAGCCAGGTAGCTTATTATATAATTTCCAATAAGAATTATAGAAATTATAATCACGCATCATCCATTTGTAGCCTACAAATTGCTCGTCGCTTCCTTCTCCAACCTGTATTACAGTTGTACCTTTTGATTTGGTAAGGTTACTTAGGAAATAAAGGGGAATGCAAACAGGATCTGCATTGGGTTCATCCTGATGCCAGATAATATCAGTCATAGCTGATAAGGCATCACTATGATCAATCAATACTTCATTATGATTGGTAGAAAAAACTTCAGAGACCTTGTTGGCATATTGCAATTCATTGAATTGATTTAGTTCTTTAAAACCAACCGTGAATGTATCGACAGGGCGATCCATAAGTTCAGCCATAAGAGCGACATTGAGGCTTGAATCAAGTCCGCCACTCAGAAATACTCCAAATGGTACGTCAGACATCATACGAGATTTGACCGATTGCCTCAATAATGTCATGACATTCTCTTCAATATTGCCAGATCTCATGTCTTGACCAGGGCTATCCTGCTGCAGAAGATGCCAGTACTTCTTTTCAGTCTTACCTTCAGCTGAGATTTTAATCGAATGAGCAGCCGGAAGTTTCCTTATGCCCTTAAACATAGTATTCTTCTTGGATGATGCTCCGTATGAAAGATAATTAGGGAATTCAGAGAAATTTGGTTCAGGAGAGTAATAGGGGTGTGCAATTATTGATTTTATTTCACTGCCGAAAATGAATTTGCCGTTCTGGTAGTAGTAGTAAAAAGGTTTGATCCCAATTCTATCACGAGAGGCAAATAATGTTTTTTCTTGGTTGTCCCATATAGCAAAAGCCCACATGCCAACCAATTTATCAAGAATACTTTCTCCATACTCAATAAATCCATTGAGAATAGTTTCGGTATCAGTATTAGATCGATAATGATAACCTTTGGAAATTAACTCCTGTCTAATTTCACCGTGATTGTAGATTTCACCGTTAAATACAATAGTATATCTGCCGTCGGCAGATACCATTGGTTGGTCTCCCTTATGCGTAAGGTCAACGATAGCGAGTCTTCGGAAACTGAGCCCACAGGTATGATCAGGACTTATCCAATATCCGCCTGAATCAGGTCCTCGATGAAGTATAACATCTGACATTGAGGTCAGAATATGTTCATCTACAGCTGTTTTACTTGTAGCGTAATCAATTACACCTGCTATACCGCACATTTATTTTTTGTCCCTTTGTGCCAATATTTCAAGTATCTTTTCAGACATCAATTTTGCTCTATCTTTTAGTCTTTCTGCTTCATCAAGAGTGTTCTGCTTGTAGTTTTCATCAGTTATGTCTTTCATATTTATACAGACATTTTTATAGGCTCCCCATATCCCAAGCTCAAGACATCTTGCACCTACTTCCATATCAGATTGGGATGCAATATTGATTATACCAGCTGCCTTAAGCATATTATCCCATATTGAATCAGAGATTTTCATAACCGAAAGTGGAGTTTCGATAGCAGTCTTAAGACCATCTTGCATGGCTTGATCTCTGATCAGTTTTTCGGTCTCTGTATCATTGGGTAATCTTATCGCTTCAACATAATCCTCAAAGGCTTGAGTGTCTTCATCAATTTTTGGTATTAGAGCTTTCACTGCATCTGCTATAGCTGGTATAATCTGTCTTAATTCCGTATCATATTGTTCAAATCTTCTGATACCAAATGTTAGCCAAGATGTCATTGCTCCAAGCCCTGCCCCGAGTGAAGCAACAGTAGCAGCTACTGATCCACCACCCGGTGCGCTAGATCGGGCAGCTACTTCTTCAATGAAACTTTTCAATGGCATAGTTGCTAATGGGCCACTGATATTGTCTTTGACAATGTACTCGATGATTTTCTGTTCAGGTTTGAATTCTGCAACTGAGTTCAGCCCAAGCCGATCTACTACCAGCTTTATTTTCTGGTGTTCATCATATATGAAAAGATTCTCCTTCTCAATAAAATAATCGGCAGCTATTAACATAGCTTCTAAAGGAATTAAACCAACCAATTCTGAGCCTGCCAGGGAAATATTTAAGCCTTTAGCTCTTTTCTCAGCTTCAAGAAAAGCAATATGAGGTGGAGTGACATGATAGTCATTCAAATTCATTGAAATTTGGGACATACCATATTCTTCAACATACCATCCAAGTCCTTTTGTTTCCTTTAACAGACCAGGTTTATCATCTCCCCGCCCGGCTTCTCGTAAATCAAGAGCTATTCTATGTGCCTGATTATATGGAGCAAGTACATTAATATTATAAGCAATTAAAAATTTACGAGCACCTACAGCAGTACACCCCCATTCTGGTAAAAAGCTTCCACCCCAATAGTCGGGTTCCCAACCTTCAGTTTCCACTTTCTTTGCCATTGCTTCATACTCACCTTTTCGAATATCAGGAAGCTTTTTGCGGTATTCTCTTTCAGCTGATTCTTCATACAGATAGATGGCTATGCCAAGTTCTTCGGATGCTCTTTTAGCAAATTTATTAGAGATCTCAACACATTCTTGCATAGTGGTATTTGCTACCGGAACGAAGGGGCATACATCCATAGCACCCATCCGGGGGTGTTCTCCCTTATGCTCTGTCATATCAATGACTTGTCTTGCCTTGCGTGCAGCATTAAGAGCACCTTCTATTACTGTGTCTTCATCTCCTACAAAAGTATAGACTGTTCTGTTGGTGCTTTCTCCAGGATCTACATCAAGAAGTTTTACACCGGGTGTTTCTCTAATAGCTTTGGCTATAGCTTCTATTTTTTGTTTATCACGTCCTTCCGAAAAGTTAGGTACGCATTCTATGATTTTTTTCATTTTTACCGTTGTATACTATTCTACTACTGCAAAAGTATGTGTTAGTGTTCTTATATCAGAAAGATCAATAGTATTTCTTTCTCTAATGGCTGATATATGATATCCTATAATTAAGTGCATAAGTCTTTTACCATGCTCATCATGATTAATAAGAGTCTGAAGAGACTTAAGGAAGTCTCTTAGATATATATCAGCTAGTTTCCCAACCTCAATCGTTAGCCTTGATTCAGATATCAATTCAATATAAAGAGGAATCCTAGAGTTTTTAACAATGTTTTTCTTGTAGTTTTCGAAATAGGTATCAATGCGAACAGCATGCGGCAGCGAAATATTCCATGCTACTCTGAATACTTCCTTTTCGCTAATATCATAATAATGATCAAAGACTGCTTCAAGCAATGCAAGCTTGGTAGGGAAGAAGTGGTATATACTACCTTTATATACACCACACTCATCACCAATGTCTTTCACTGAGGTATTTGCATAGCCCAATTCTTCAAAAAGTTTTAGCGAGTTTTGAATAATCTCATCTCTGCTAGTTTTATGTTTCGGCAAAAAAAACCTCAGTCATCTTTAAGGTGTAACTGCTTAAGTCTGACTTCACGCTCAACACTGTTTTCATCTATTGAGAGTGAATTAAATGATTTAGTCATTGATTCGGAATCGGAATTACTGTTTGTATTTACCAATCTAACAGGTTGTACAATTGTATTGAATTCTTTGGTCTTTTCTCTGTATAGATTAAGCTTTCGATTAGCTATATCAAGCAGACTACCATCAGAATATGAGAAGTGCCCATTCTGATCAATAAAAGTTTTACCCCATTCAATTCCCAGCAGTATTTCACATGCTTCAGATATATGATTAACAGCCCATATATGGAATTCACCAGCTTCAATCGACTTGACTAAATTCTTTCTTAGCATAAGATTTTTGATATTCTGCTTGGGAATTATTACACCTTGATTGCCAGTCAGTCCTCTTTCTTTACAGATTTCATAAAAACCGGTAATTTTTTCAATGACTCCACCAATAGGTTGAATATCTCCCATTTGATTTACAGACCCTGTAACTGCTATTTCTTGGCTGATAGGAACTAGTGATAATGCAGAGAGTAAAACATATATTTCTGCTATAGAAGCTGAGTCACCGTCAATGCCACCATAGTTTTGTTCGAATGCTATAGATCCTTCCATTGATAAAGGATATTCTTGAGCAAAGATATCTTGTAAAAAAGCTGTAATAGTCATTAAGCCTTTATTATGGATCTTGCCACTCATATTAGCTTCACGCTCAATATTGATAATTCCCCGATTACCTGCTGAAACAACAGCTGTAATTCTACTCGGTTTGCCAAATGATACTAATCCGGTAGACAAGACTGAAAGTCCATTTATTTGTCCAATTCGCTTGCCCCTGGTATCAATAAGTGTATTACCAGCAAGAATTTGATATTTTAATTTTTCATCGATCAAGTCTGAACGCATTTCTCGCATTTCAATCGCTTTTTCAACATCAGCACGATTAATAAAATGACCCTTACCTTTTTTCTTGTGATAATAAGCTGCTTCTCGAACTACGTCAGCTACATCGGAAAACTTTAATGTCATCCTTTCCTGGGATCCAGCATGTTCACTGGCCCATTCACAGATAGCGGCTACCCCAGTAGGTTCTGTATGCGGTAAATCTTCTTTGGTACATATGGCAGCTACAAATCTGGCATAATCACTCATTAACTCATTGTTTCTTTGTGTTTCATAGTCAAATTGTGCATTGACTTTGAAGATCTTTTTAAAGCCTTTTTCATTGTCATACAGGAATCTGTAAAGGGTTCCTCCACCAATAATAATTACTTTTACATCTACATCAATGGGTTCAGGTTTAAGATGAGTGGCAGGTCCATTCTGACCTGCTGCCTGAATATCAAGTTTGCCATAAAGCAATACACGCTTTAGGTTTGACCAAACACCATTTTCGCTGAATAGATCCTGAGCATTTACAATCAAAAAACCTTTGTCAGCTCTCAGAATTGAACCTGCTCTTATTTCTGTAAAATCTGTTCTCCAATTGCCTTTGTCGTCATAATTCCTTTCGAAGCTACCAAATAGGTTCGAGTAATTTGGATAACGTTCAATGATGACAGGAGGAAGTTCTGTTCCAGAATTATCTAGTATTAGGTTAACAGAGTACTTTTGAAAATGTCGTTCATTATTTAAACTTTTTGTTTCTTCTTGTTTGGCAAACTCGGATAAATTTACAAGCGTATGGTCTATGAGTTCTCTGATGTAACAGTCTATCCTTTCCCCTTTGAACTCATCACCAATTTCTTCATAGACTGATGTGACAAACATCCTTGCCGTTTCACGATCATGACTTGCTATCTCTCGGCGGTAGTTCTTCATCAGATGCATACCTTCCTGAGATAGTCTTAGAACTTCTTTATGGAAAAGCTCATATTTCTTTCGCAGATTAAGTGCAGTTTCATCATTGATTGTACCCTTCTTAACGAGATCAGCAAGGTCTTCAATATGAGTCGGTTCACCATTGATAAGAGGGAATACTTCAGGTGCTACCTGTCCTTTATCACTTTCAAGAGTTCCTCTGACAAAGCCTTCAGATTCTATCTTCTTATCAAATTCTCCAATGATCTCAGACTCTTTCTCTTTGAATTTATCTACTATTTCCTGTCGTCTTTTTTGATAGATATCATCTTCGAATATCTTAGGCAAGCGTTGTTTTATTAGTTCCAGGGCTTCTTCCATAGCTTGCTTGAAGTAAATTCCTCTACCTCTTGTCAATTTTATAAGATGGGGCTTATCTGATTCCTTGAAGTTGTTAACATAGGCATAGTCGTATGTAATCGGGCACTGATCAGCTATCTTTTCTAATAGTCTTTTTACTGCTGTCATTCTTCCGGTACCACTAATACCGGTCACAAATATGTTATATCCTTTGGAATCAATTTGCGAACCCATTTTTATAGCTTCTAATGCTCTGGGTTGCCCTACAATTTCATCAAGGGGGTTTATATCAGCCGTACTCTCAAAACTAAAAGCTGTTTCCGGGCAGACCCACCGCAGTTTTTCTATTTGTACCTTAAACTGATCAGTGATATCGCTATTGGGCATGACTAGCTTATCCTTATTTTGCAATAGTTCGTATTCTTCATCTTAAGTTAAGTATATAGTTCCGGTAAGGCAAAAATTGTCAATTAATAGTGATGAAGCCTAAATCGGCCCATAAGACAATGAATATTTTATCCTGCGATTCTCTTTCAAAATCCTACGGTGACAAGGTACTGTTTGATAGTCTATCCTTGGGTATATCAGCTGGGGAGCGAGTAGCCATTATTGGAAAAAATGGTTCAGGAAAATCTACCTTACTAAAGATCATTGCAGGAATTGAAGCACAGGATGATGGCAGGGCAACAATCAATTCACAGTCTAAGATGGTTTATCTTCCTCAGGAACCAGAATTAAATAGTAGCATGACGGCCTTAGAATGTGTTCTCGATGGGAGACAGGATCTAATAAAAGGCCTTAGAGACTATAATGAAACTGCGTCAGCTATTGAAAGCAACTCCCGAGAAATAGAATTAGCTGTTCTTACGAAGAGACTTGAAGAGATACAGGCCTTTTTAGATGCTAATGATGGCTGGAATTTAGAGCAGAATGCCAGAAAGTTTTTAAATAAATTAGGTGTTGTTCTTCCTGACAGTTCTGTGGATACATTTTCGGGCGGCGAGAGAAAAAGAGTTGCTTTAGCTAGAGCATTACTATCCGAGCCTGATTTTTTACTCTTAGACGAACCTACTAACCATTTAGATGTAGATACAGTACAGTGGTTACAAGATATAATATCCTCATTTAATCTGACGATACTATTTATAACACATGATAGATATTTTCTTGATGCTATTGCAACTAGAATCATTGAGCTTGATGCAGGATCAGTAACATCTTTTCCCGGGAATTATGAATCGTATCTTATTAAGAAAGCTGAGTTGCAGAGAGTTGAAGCTGCAACTCTTGACGCTAAAGCTAAAAAATTACACAAAGAGCTAGAATGGCTCAGAAGGGGAGCAAAAGCCAGAAGGACAAAAGCTAAATCACGGATACAAGATATTGATGTTCTAAGGCGCGATACAGTTAGAATAAGTGAAAGTTCAATGGATATTCGGCCCGGACAGACATATCTTGGAGGGAGTATCCTGGAGTGCCGGAATGTTGTTAAAAGCTTTGGCAGCCAAAATCTGATCAATGATTTTTATTATACTGCCCAGCCAAAGCAGAGAATAGGCATCATTGGCAAGAATGGCTCGGGAAAATCTACTTTGTTGAACTTAATGGCAAAAGAATTAGAGCCAGATAGCGGGTATGTCAATCATGGACAAACAGTCGTAGTTGGATATTTTAGGCAATCTGTTAATTCTATCGATCAATCACTAACGGTACTAGATAATATTAAAACTATTGCTGATCACTTTAAATATGGTTATAAACATGAAGAAAGAGTTACGGCTGAAGATTTGCTTGATCGATTTATGTTCTCAAGAAAGATGCAGAGAACTAAGGCCAGTGTATTAAGCGGTGGTGAGCTTAAACGGTTGGCTCTTTTACAAGTGTTGATTAAAAATCCGAATGTTTTGTTCATGGATGAACCTACAAATGATTTTGACTTGCAGACATTAGCTGTTCTTGAAGATTATCTTGATCTATTTGGTGGAGTCTTAATATGTATCAGTCATGATCGTGCCTTTTTAGATAGAGTCGTTGATTTTATATGGAGTTTTGAACAAGGAAGTATAAAAGAGTATCCGGGAAATTATTCGGCCTATTTAGAGAAGAAGGAATTATCAAAAACTACTTCAGAATTAGATCTGACTGACAAGTCTGTTGATAGTGCTGGTAAATCAAAGAATCGTACTGCTAATGAGAGTAAAAAGAAAAAATTAAGCTACAAGGAACAACGGCTGTTCGAAGAATTACCTCATATTATAGTACAGAAAGAAGAATTACTGGCTGGAGTTAAATCTGAATTGTCAACAACTGATCCGGCAAACTATCAGGCATATGAGAAGCTATCGCTCCTACTTTCTGAGCTAACTAATGAAATTGATGAACTTGAGACACAATGGCTGGAATTAAGTGAGATTGCTGAAAACTAATATTAAATATAATCTCTTTTATTAGTCATACATTGAGTGATTAGCTGAAAAATAGGTTTGATATTTTACTTTAGATGGTAGTTCAAGAATTACTGCCCGACCAATTTGCGGAACATTTATATTGATTTTACTTAGATCTTTTAGTACAAAGAAATCATCTTGCTCAATGACTCTATTATTTATTTCCACAGTGCCCTTGTACATATAGCCTGCGTAGATATAAGAGGGCTCCAAATCCATATTTATGTTACCATTGAAGAAGTTATATTCTCTAATTTCAACAGAACCAGTTCTCGATAATACTTCATTATCAGGGGTAATAATCTCAATACTCTTCATTCTGGGGGTTTCACTTGTGTAGAGTTGGGCGGAAGGGTAATAACGAGATATAGGTTCATAATGCAAAGATTCTTTCAGATTAGGATCAAGCCACATCTGAATGAATTGGGTTTGGCGTCCCACTTTTCGTTGAACTACTATTCCTTTGTTAGCCTGGATTACATTGATATCTCCAGCTTCAAGTCGTTCCCATTTTTGATTTGCAGAATCCCATTGTTCATACATACCCTTAATTACCAGAGTAACAATTTCAAAGCCTTTATGGGTATGTAACCCAATATTGCGATCATATTCGCTATAAAAGTTTTGAATAGAGAATAAATTAGCAATTGGAAATGTACTGGCCTCTTCCCCAGGAAAACCAATGGGCTTATTGATTATAAGTTCTCCACCATCAATTTCTTTTACAAAGTGGGTGACGTAGCTATATGTGTCTATTGCCATTTGTATAATATCGTCATTAGCACAATTGTTCTTTAACTATCAGATGCTATGTTGGTAACAATTTCAGAAAACTCATTTTCCCTGTCAATCACTAAACGCATTGGATAAACAAAAATAGATTGAGTTAAATGGTCAGGTAAATCTAAGGAAACTATTTTTATCGCGTCTTTTTCAGTTATTGCTATATGATCGGCTTTATACTTTTCCATTACTTTATTGGCAGTGATAATGTCTTCGTAGCTATATTTATAGTGGTCTTTGAATTCAAGCGTTTTTTTCAACGAAATACTTGATTTTTTTAGGGATTTATGGAAAGAGGTATTTCTAGCAAGACCCGACATCGCAATAACTTTTGATTTTGAGGATTTTTCTGTAGAGTGTTTCACATATCCACTATTCCAGCTATCCAATGCTATCGGCTCAAATAAGGTTGTTTTAGCAAAGAAAATTTTCTGATCAGTAAGATGATTTTTAAAGAGAGAAGGTATTTCCATTATATCTCTGAATATTATGACATGCGACCGTTCAATATTCTTTAATGGTTCTCTAAGCCTGCCTTTCGGTAGAAGATATGGATTGCGTACAGTAGCATTGTCGATGATAACAATATCGAGTTTGCGATCCAGTTTTCTGTGTTGAAATCCGTCATCTACAAGAATTACTTCATATGAGTTTTGATTGTCAAGAAAAACAGCAGCCTCAGTTTTAGTTTTTGCAACACAGATATCGGATGAGGCTAGTTTGGCTAACAATGCAGCCTCATCACCAACGCCTCCAATACCTGGATTACTTCCTTTTCTTATGAGGACTAATTTCTTTGATATTCTTTTGTAACCATGACCCACAATAGCACTTGAAATACCAGCAGAATTCAAAAGTTCAGCAGTTAGTAATATAAGTGGAGTTTTGCCAGCACCTCCTGCACTGAGATTACCGATGGATATAACTGGGCTATTGAGTTTTACTCTTTGATAGATTCCTTGATCATACTTTTTATTTCGCCTATCCACTAAATATTTATAGAGTTTATCAATCATATTCAGCCTAATGATTCCTCTAATTCACGAATCTTATCAGATATCATTTCTCTATTATCATCTGTTACTTTGTCAAGATGTATCTGACTGACCACAACAGTAACCTTTGAAAAAGGAAGAGGTATAACAAAATTGTCCCAAGATGCAAGTCGTTTGGAATGGCTATACGATACTTTCAAAGCTAATAAGCTACTTCTAGCTCTCACAGCAGAGACCACTGATCCTGCTTTTGCTTCTCTGTTAGGTCCTTTAGGTCCGTCAGGTGTGATAGCAATATTGGTCCCGGATTTTAGTTTACCTATTATTTCCTGTAGGAGTTTTTTTGAATCTTTATCTGAAGAACCGCTTAGTATTCCAAATCCCTTTTTTTTTAGCATTCCTGATAAGATCTGGCCATCTTTACTTGGCGATACCACGGCATAAATATTGGGAAGTTTTTTTCTTGCTATTTCCCACCCGATGAGCATATCACCATGCCAAAAGCATATCAAGTTTGCTCTGCCAATTGATTCTGACCAAATGAAAGAGGGGGCATTGATTTGTATTCTCAATGTCCGGAACAGTAGGGTAGTTAAGTAATATAGTAAAACAGCTTTCATTTGTAGGTTCTTTTTAGAACAAGATCCATTATCTCCTTTGCACCTAATTTTGAAGCACCCTGACTACCAAGAGAGTGTCGCAGCTCTTTAAAGGAGCTTACCATTTTCTGAGTATAGTTTGTATCGTCGATGATTCTGTCAAGTTCGATTGATATCTTCTTTCGAGTTGCCTGCCCCTGGACAAATTCTTTTATGACTTCTTGACTCATGAGTATGTTGACTAAGGATAAATATGGTAAGTTCACAACATATTTTCCATACTGATAAGTAAAAGCTGATGTTTTATAAATCATCGAAAAAGGCATACCACAAAGAGCTGCCTCCAAGGTAGAAGTACCCGTTTTAACAATTCCAGCCCTGGCAGTTCTCATGAGTTCTCTACTATCAGATGAAAATTCAATATCTGAATGAGAAAAATATTTTTCATAATCTTTCTGAGAGATACTACTGGTTTTCGCAATTATAAACCTGTAATCAGGCCTTTTGCGCTTCATTGCTTGTATTATATCAGTATATAGTTTGCCATGTCGTCTAATCTCTTGAATGCGGCTTCCCGGAAGGAATGCCATTATCTTATTTCTTTCTTCTAATTCTAAAATTGGCTTTTCAAAAGCTTCATCATCCATAAGAGGATGACCAATAAATTTAGCGTTGATATTATAGTTTTGGAAGAAATCTTCCTCGAATGGGAATACAACTAGCAGAAGATCAATATAGTTACTTAATTCTTTAGCTCTATCTTTACCCCAAGCCCATGCCTGAGGAGCAATATACTGGCAAGTCAGTATGTTTATACTCTTAGCATATCTTGCCAGACGAAGATTGAATCCAGGATAGTCTACAGTTATAAGTGCATCATAATTACCAGTTTTGAGCATCTTTTTAGATTCGTTGAGTAATTTTTTGAAAGTATTATATTTGCGGGCTACTTCCACGAAACCAACTACTGATATTTCTCCCAAAGGAATAATAGATTTTAAGCCTTCTTGGGCCATCATATCGCCACCTATTCCTTCGAATTCAGTATCAGGTGCGATGAGCTTGATTTGCCGCATAAGGCGAGATGCATGTATGTCACCCGAGTAATCTCCTGCGGATATAAATATTTTTGCCAATTGAAGGTTAGTTTATAATGTAAATCGTTTCTTGCCAAGATTAAGAAACGAATCCTGTAACTATTCGTTTAAATCTGACTACACGCAAATTAATAAAATAACTATTTGGCATAGGCCAACTACTCTCCTTATTTACCAGCTTGATGAAAAAAAACTCTGTACTTAAAGATTATCCCGAAGAACTAACTGAAATAAAGGTTAGAGGAGCCCGCGAACATAATCTAAAAGATGTTGATGTTACGATAAAACGAGATCTACTAACTGTTATCACTGGCCTTTCTGGCTCAGGTAAATCTTCACTCGCCTTTGATACTCTTTATGCCGAAGGTCAGCGTAGATATGTTGAATGCTTGTCTCCTTATGCTAAGCAGTATTTAGGAATGATGAAAAAACCGGATGTTGATAAGATTGAAGGACTTTCTCCGGCAATATCAATTGAGCAGAAAACCCTGGGTACGAATCCAAGATCTACTGTTGGGACAGTAACTGAGATTTATGATTATCTTCGACTACTATTTGCTAAAATTGGCATACAGTATTGTGTTGACTCAGGTGAGAAAGTAATAAAAAAGACGGTAGATCAGCTGGTCGATGAAATATATAGTGAATATTCTAACGAAAAAGTGGTTATCCTGGCACCACTTGTCAGAGGAAGAAAGGGGCATTATAGGGAACTTTTTGCAACTTTGCTGAAAACAGGTTTTACCAAGGTAAGGGTTGATGGAAAACTAACTGATATAACTTCTGGCATGCAACTTCAGCGGTATCATGTACATGATATTGAACTTGTGGTTGATAGATTGATCTTGGATAACGAATCGTATGAGAGATTCAACCAGAGTTTCAAACTTGCTCTTGCCAAAGGTGATAATATTTTGATGTTGTTGCGAGTTAATAATGGTAAGGAAGACATTAGACTTTATAGTACTGAGTATGTCTCTCCTGTGACCGGGAAGACTTATATGCCTCCTTCGCCGAATATGTTTTCATTTAATTCACCCTATGGTGCATGTTCTACATGTGAAGGTCTTGGTCTTGTTAAGGAATTTGATCCCGCTCTCATGATAACTCATCCGGAAAAGTCGATAAAAAAGGGAGCTATTGAAACTTGTGATCCGAAAAAAAATAAGTGGCTATATAAACAGCTTGAAACATTTGCCTCTGTCGCCGGCATTGATCTTAACCAACCAGTAAGTGAGCTATCTCAAGAGGATTATGATACTATCTTTTATGGCTCTAAAGACACCGAGGTAGAGTCTGAGCATACTATGTCTAGTGGTCGCACAGTTAAGTATAAACACACTTTTGCTGGTTTAGTACCAATGCTTGAACAGAAGTATGCGAATGTAGATACTTCTACAGTCAGAAGGTCAATGGAAAACTACATGATATCTAAGACTTGTCCTACATGTAAAGGCCAACGACTTAAAAGTGATAACCTACATATCAAAATTGATGGTAAGAATATTTCTGAGATGACCGAAATGGCTATTGATAATGCCTATTCATATTTCAAGAAGCTATCTGGGAAGTTAACTGATAGAGATTTATTAATAACTGGCTTAATCATCAAAGAAATCATAGGGAGATTAGAATTTCTCTTAGATGTAGGTTTGGGATATATTACTCTGGATCGATCGGCAAGGACTCTCTCGGGAGGTGAGGCTCAGAGAATCAGGCTGGCTTCACAGATTGGCTCTAAACTGGTTGGTATTATGTACGTTTTAGATGAGCCATCAATTGGACTGCATCAGCATGACAACGATAAATTAATTACGTCCTTAAAAAAACTTCGTGATTTGGGGAATACATTGATTGTTGTTGAGCATGACAAAGCAATGATTGAAGAGTCTGATGAGTACATTGATTTCGGACCAGGGGCCGGCATACACGGTGGTAAGGTAGTTTTTCAAGGGACTTATAATGAAACTGAGCAGTCAGTAAGTGAATCCCTTACAGCAAAATACCTCAGTGGGCAGGAGAGTATTGAGTACTCTCGTGATAGAAGAATAGGTAATGGAGCTTATTTAACAGTTGTTGGGGCTAAAGGTAATAATCTCAAGAATGTCAAATTACAATTACCTCTTGGCAAAGCAATTGGCGTTACAGGTATGAGTGGTTCTGGAAAATCCAGCCTTATAAATGATACTTTAGTGCCAATATTGTCCAAGCATTTTTATCGTTCGCTAAAGAAGCCACTTGAGTATAAGTCTATTGATGGATTAGATAATATTGATAAACTGATTGAGATTGATCAGGCACCAATTGGCCGAACTCCTCGTTCGAATCCAGCTACTTATACTGGTATGTTTTCTATGATTAGAAGCTTTTTTACACAATTGCCTGAATCAAAAGTCAGAGGTTATGCTGCTGGAAGATTCTCTTTCAATGTTACAGGTGGGCGTTGTGAAGAATGCCAAGGTGCTGGCATGACAAAAATTGAAATGAATTTTTTACCCGATGTCTATGTTAAGTGTCCTACTTGTAATGGAAAGCGTTATAATAATGAAACATTGCAGATACATTATAAGGGTAAATCAATTGCAGATGTACTGGATATGGATGTAGAGGAAGCTTTGGAGTTTTTTAAAGATATTCCTAATATCAAGAATAAGCTCAAGACTTTGAATGATGTTGGGCTTGGTTATATCAAGCTTGGACAGCAGGCCCCTACTTTATCAGGTGGTGAAGCACAAAGGGTCAAGTTAGCAACTGAGTTATCGAAACGATCTACTGGTAAAACTATATATTTTTTGGATGAACCAACAACTGGATTGCATTTCCATGATATAAAATTATTAATGAAGATGATTAATAGTCTGGTTGACAAAGGAAATACTGTTGTAGTTATTGAGCATAATCTAGATGTGGTTAAATGTATGGACCATATAATTGATATGGGGCCTACCGGTGGAGAAAAAGGTGGAAGAATAGTGGCTGAAGGTACTCCCGAGGCAATTGCTGTTAACCCTAAATCTCTTACAGGTAAATATTTAAAGCAAGAGCTTAACCATTTATCGAGTAATTAACTAATCTGTCTACTTAGATTAATGACATTATGTCACATGTTGCCAATCTGTGAAAGTTAGTATGTACAATAGTAGGCTAGCTTAAGTGTCTTTTTTAGTAAGTTTGTAATTGTATAATCAACGGTTTTGATGGAAAGTCACCAAGAAAGATACTGTTTTCTAGAGGGAACGAATGTGGGTTTGGCATTGGCCCTCAAAGCAGATGATTTTATAGTAGCAGGAGCAGATTTTAAATTATTTGATCCGGATACTAAAATGGTGATTGAAGAGTGGAAAACTACTATTGATAAAGGTGAACCATCGATTTATCGTTTTAAAACCAAACCATTAGAATTATCGAAAAAAAAGCTTTCTTGGCAGATAGTATGTTGTTCCTCGAAGGATAATGCGTATGAAGGACATGTGATGATAGCTGTTTCCCAAGGAAATAATGCTCTGAAACCAACTAAGCCATTGAAATATAATATTACAAATATTCCCCCTTGTGGTATGGATGGAACTGAGAGTTTCAAAGGAAGTATGATCTTCATTCATAACACCGGTGAGAAGTTTGTTGATTGACAGTAGTCATAAGTGAAATAAAAGGAATAAAATGAACATTTTGGTATGCGTGTCGCGGGTTCCGGACACAGCTTCTAGAATTCAAATCGATCCCAGTGGAAAGAAGATAAACTCAGCTGGATTAAAGTATATTGTAAACCCTTATGATGAGTTTGCCCTAGAGGAGGCAATCAGGTTAACTGAAAAAAATGGTGGCGAGGTGACAGCAGTTACTGTTGGAGATGCTAGCAGTCAGGATGTCTTACGTACAGCATTAGCTATGGGTGCTCATAAGGCTGTTTTGGTAGAAGGGCTTGAGAATACTGCTGATAGGGATGTTGTCGTAAACTCCCTTGCGGATGTTGCCAGAGAGCTAAGCCCTGATCTAATTATTCTAGGCCGCCAATCTATTGATTATGATAATTATCAAACAACATCTATGTTGGGTGCTTTATTAGATCAACCATCTATTTCTGTAGTTTCCAAATTAGATGTTGATGGTAACAATATTAAGGCTGAGCGTGATGTAGAGGGTGGAAAAGAATTACTTGAGACAACACTACCTGCTGTTATATCTGTTCAGAAGGGCATAAATGAACCCAGATATCCTAAACTTCCTCAGATAATGCAAGCCAAAAAGAAGCCAATTGATAAGAAAACGGTATCAAGTTCTGATTCTGATATTGAGATTTTATCCATGGAATTACCTAGTAAAGACCGAGTAGGTATGATAGTTGGTGATAGCGATTCTGATATTGACCAAGTGATCAAAGCTTTACATGAAAATGCAAAAGTAATATAAATTATTCTCTAAATGGAAGTAAAATAAGAATGTCAAAAGTATTAGTTTTTATAGAACAAGACGGTAGTGGACTTAAAAGAAGTAGTTATGAGGCTTTAACTGCAGCTAACATGGTATCGCCGTCGGATAGTATTATTGCAACTGCTATTAATGCCAATGAGGATGTACTCAAGCTTGCCGGTAATTATGGTATTAGTAAAGTAATAAATATTAAGCACGAGCTTTTAGACCAGTATTCCTCTACTGGAGCTGCAAAGGCTTTGAAAGAAATAGCTGATAAAGAAGGAGTTTCTACTGTTTTGATTTCGGCTAATGCCAAAGGTAAAGAAGTCGCTCCGCGTCTTGCCATAATTATCGATGGAGGCTATTTATCTGACGTGATGGATCTTGACGCTGAAGGGACTGATATAACGGCTACCAAGCCTGTATATGCTGGGAAAGCTATCGCCAAAGCTAAAATAAAGAAAGAGCGTAAAGTTTTTTCTTTGAGACCAAATGTCTTTACTGCAAAGAAACTGAATGAGAGCGAAGCCGAAGTCGAAACATTTTCACCAGCGCTTAGCGATGCAGATGTTAAAGTTAAGGTTGTTTCCGAGACTAAGAATCAAGGAAGATTGGATGTTGCCGAAGCCGATAAGATAGTATCTGGTGGTAGAGGGCTAAAAGAAGCTGATAACTTCAATTTGATAGAAGATCTGGCTGCTGCAGTTGGTGGTGCTGTTGGAGCTTCTCGAGCTGTGGTTGATGCCGGTTGGAGACCCCATGGTGAACAGGTAGGTCAGACGGGAAAAACGGTCTCTCCTAACTTGTATATAGCATGTGGAATCTCAGGAGCTGTTCAACATTTGGCTGGTATGTCTTCATCAAAAGTAATTGTGGCAGTAAATAAAGATAAAGAAGCTCCAATTTTCAAGGTAGCTGATTATGGGATTGTTGGTGATGTATTTGAAGTGCTACCAAAATTAACACAGAAAATTAAGGCTTTAGGATAAAATGCTGAACCTAGATAAAACTGAAGTCGTTGTTCTGGGTCTTTCGGCTTCACCAGCTGGAAACAATGCCTATGCTCTTATACTAAAAGAGATAGATGGTGAGAGACGACTTCCTATTATCATTGGTGCGTTTGAAGCTCAGGCTATAGCATTGGAGATGGAAGGTGTTATGCCACCCAGACCAATGACTCATGATTTCTTCAAAAACTACATCGATGCATTGCATGCTTCATTAGTTGAAGTCAATATTGATGATCTTAATGAAGGTACATTTTATGCCAAATTGTCTTTTGATAATTTGGATGAGGAAATTGATGCTCGCCCAAGCGATGCTATTGCTATGGCTGTTCGCTATAAGGCGCCAATATATGTTAAGACTGAGATCATGGAAGAGACCGCCATGGATCCCTTTGCTGATAGTGATGAGGAAGAAGAGGTACAAGAAGATATGCTTTCTGGTTATGGTTCGAGTCCGGCGGGTAAGGCTGCTACTTCACTGGAGCACAAGATTAAGAAATTGGAAGACAATCTTAATAAGGCTATAGCAGATGAAGATTACGAGAAAGCTGCTGATCTACGTGATCAAATAAATAAGCTTATTGATAATTAACAAAGTAGAGTTATTAGTAGTTTTCTCTTGTAAAATTGGGCTATAACACTTAATTTCGCACTCCTTCTTCAGATGGAAGGGAATAAATAAGTGCCGGAGTAGCTCAGGTGGTTAGAGCAATGGAATCATAATCCATGTGTCGGGGGTTCAAGTCCCTCCTCCGGTACTCTTTTAAAGGGTTGGTGTTAACGCGCCAACCCTTTATTTATGCTCTAAAGCGTGTATTGGTGGGTGATAAAGAGGGGGATTGATAATCTCTCTAAATCTTCGTAAATCTTAGATAATGTCTGACAAACCTATAATATCATGCACCGCTATGTTAGGCCATTTGAAAACTTGTTTTCCAAATCATCGAGTGTCATACTTGGTCTATAATGTTTAGCACGTATCACTGGAGAATTGCCTAAAAGATCATTCCTTATATCTTCTCTAAAGCCATAAACAATTTCCATTCTATTGTTAGCAATTGCACGTAAATCATATAATCGATATGGTTTTTCGATATTAGCAATTACTTGTATTATCTTAATTATGTATCTGGCTGGATCAGATACTAGTTCTTAGACACCATTATTCAATTTAAACTTCACAAAATTTGGATAAAAAAGGATCCCCAGTATATTATATGCTGATTACTATACCCGATCAAGGGTAACCTGTATCAGCTGGTATGGAAATATAGCATGGTACTGGGACATCATGTTCTGTTGTACAAAAGGTAGATGTAACCCAGATAACTTAGGGTATATCAGAAGATGTTAACCAGAATGAATAGGGGGAACCAGTCGAGCAAGAGATAGAACCATTTGAGCCACCAGCATAATACTTCCTACAGATATTTAACATTAAACTAAGCCCTTTTATGTGGCTTTTTTTAGTTTTTGTGGTTATTTCAAAAAATAAGTGAGCAAGTTGAGGTAGAGATGTTTTTAAAATCATGAAACCATTAGCATATTAGTGTAACTATTTAAGTAATCTATGGTCTCTCGACAAAAAAATATACTTATAAAGATTAAAAAGACTATTTGTAACCATTTCTATCTATAAGTGCTCAAGAGAATAGAAGATATAGAATTTACACAGCTGTGAATTACAGAATCAGTTGGAGATAGTCCTGACAAAATATAAAGAAATTGAATAGCTAATAGTTTAGTCCATACAGTCATAAATTCATTGATATTAAAATTAACCAAGGTTCATTAATTAAAATTATGTTTTATGTACCATTAATTTATAACTAAAGGTAAATTATGAGAAAAATATTGTTTTTTTTGATTGTTGTCGCGATAAAGTCTTATGCCCAAGATTTTGATCCTCCTGCAATTATTTTCGATAGTGGTTTAAATGGTAACCCGTACTTAAACTCAAGTAATCAATTAGACCCAACAAAAGTACAGCCAAATAATGGATATCAAATAGGGTTTCAATGGGGAACTACATATAAAATAGATGAAGCTATGGGGCTGAATATCGTAAATGGTGGATTTAATCCAATTGTCGATATCTCAGAGACCCAAAGCCAAATTAAGAATGGAATATATGACCCTATGGGATTTAACTACACAAATGACTATCACCCAAATAGAAACAATCATGGATACTGGACTGGACAACGCCCTGGAATACTTTCTGCGGCAATGCTTCATTTCGAACCAACCCTTCTTATAGATCATCCAGGGGAGTTTAAAACTAGAGTTGGTGATCCTTCTGATCCTATTTTTGGTTTTAAAACTATTAGTGCTGGAGAGATTTTGGCAAATCAAACAGATCCTAATTATAGTAGGTTAATTTTAAGAACAAGTGACTTAAATGGACAAAACAGCATACCAGTGTTAGAAGATAATTGGCCAAGCAAAGAAGCAATAAATGCTCATGTTCCTAACTTCAATCATGTTAGTTATGAAGGAAAAATCTGGAACTTATCAATTAATTTAAGAAGACTAAATCATGTTACACAAACTAATAAAACCACTGATAAAGTTCTAGAACTGGAAATAGAATATACCTTGGAAGATAATCAAACTGGAATAATAGAATTTACTAAAGTGCCAGATGTCAGTAAACCAATAGATTTTAAAGGTTTAGAATATAATTACACACCATCACTTGTCAGAGGTCATGGGTATGAGTTTTATGATCTAGAAAATAATACAACAGATAAATTTGAAATAACTTCGGAAATGCTACCAGTTTATCCCTCATCACAAGATATAACGCTTTCAGCACAGTTTTTCTGTATTGGTAGCAATGACCCTAGTCTAAATACAAACGATAATATATTAAATCATAATCCATTTCTGATTGGGCATTTTGCGAAAGATGCAAATATCCCTGGTATTAAAGAAATCAATATAAAAGTTAAATATTTTGGAGAGGAAAACATTGCAATTGATTGGATTAGAATAGAAAATGAATTTGCTAGATATTTATGGAGGGGTGACTTAGATGATCTAGGTTATACATATAATCAGAATAATGAGATAATAGGTATTAATGGCCTAGATATAGCCTATGATGTTGACGTAAATCAAGCTCCGTTTGTTTATCAAACTAACTCTAGATACTCAATTAAACATGCTTTTCAGGAGGCCATAAAAAGATATAACGATGCTCAGGACGGTAGTACAAAAAATACACACAATCTTTTTAGATTTAATATGCAAGATACAGAAGTAGATTATGAAATGTTCTGGAGTATGTACAGATACTTTAATCTTGTAACAAATGGTTTAGGAGTTGTCAGGGATAATGTCAAATGGCCTAAACTATATGAACATTATACTAAAATGAGAGAAAGATGGGTAGGCATAGAATATTCAAATGATTTTGCAGCAACTTTTGCACCGTACGCAAGAATAGGTACTAGAGGTCAATTAAATCATGATATAATTGGAATGGTAGGTGGTTATGCAACTTTAATGGGAGAACATAATAAACACAATATACCCGAAAGTGATTCCTTAAATTCATTTTATGAACTCAATGCTTGGGGTCATAATGGATTACATAGAGATGCTCATACTGGGCAACCTCTCGATTTTGAAGAATATAAGACTATAGATATTGAAGAATATGCTGGAAGGTTGGCTCATTGGCATATACAAGGTGAACTTGAACTGTCGCTCTATAATGTATTCTATAGTAAAGACAAATACAAATTATATTTTAATGATCAAGATTGGTGGCAATATATTCTTCCTGGAGCTGGTATTAGGTTAGAAAAAATGGAGAATGTAAGCACAAGTAGTAATTATTATTCCAGCGAAAACTGTTTTAATGAAAATGGGATTATTAATTGCTATTTTACAGTATATAATGTAGGAAGGCCTCAAACCGGTTTTGAGTATAATACTTTGATGAATAACGCTTTGATAATGGGTACAAAAGGATACATTATTGATGGATATGGAGATTATAAAATTGATCCTAATGGATTATTATCAGTTCAGAATTTTTTTGGCTCTCCTTATAGCCAAACTAGTATAACCAATAGCTCAACAAATCAAGAGAAAGTTAATTTTATTTTTGAGGATGCAATTGGTGGGGATTTTATTACAAGTGATCCTCAATTGGATAATCAGCATTTTGGGAAATTTACTAGAGAAGATATTGTTCATGAAAATTTAGAAGTTGATCAAGATAGAATTTATTTAGGTCAAAAATCTAGACGGGTTGAAAGTAAAAAACTATTTGATTATATCCGTGCTAATGAGACGGAATTATTTGATTTAGAATTAGAAGCTGCATACACAAAGGGTTATAAAGAATGGATGATGTGGGATCCCGATGAATACGGTCCTGTCTATAAAAAACGTAATGATGGTATCAATTCTTACAACGAGAATTTACCTGACCAAAGTATAATTCAATCTAATAATCCCATTGAAGACTATGTCTCACTTGATCCTAATGATTGGAGGATCAGACCACCGGGTAGAAAACATATGCAAGGGCACCATTATGTTAATCATTATGAACCATGGGATTCGTCTTTTTTTGAGTTCACAATTCTAAAAAGACAGAATCCTGAATATGATACAGATGTTTACTATGATGAGTATTATATCGGTATTCTAAACAGGAGAACGGACCCTCTCATTTATTTCACAGATGATAGTGATCCAAATAATATACATAGCTATATGAGGTTTATATCTTCAGCCGAGATGGACAAATTTGTTACCGATGAGGAAAATTTGAACTCAACTCTTCCTGAGAATCAAAGGGATTATACTTATAGAGATATGTATTGGAAAAGATTGGGAGCTAGAGAAATCTCTATACCTATAAATTATCAGCCAGATGATAATAAGTATCACTTGGTACAGATAGAAGAAGTAGGAAAAGATGGACTGAGTAATTATGAAATAGTTACAAAAAGAGAACCTTACAATGATATTGTTGATACAGTTATAGCTCAGGATAGAAATGTTGTGGTGAAGCTTCAGCCAGGTGAAGGAAAAATATTACGAGTAAGAGTTCTTAAAAATGATGTTATTCAAGGTAAACTTGATTTATCGCATCAGACTAAATTTATTGTTCATCCCCTAATTAATGCTGATGGAACTGAGAGTGAAACAAAGGTAATATACCATGTAGTTTATTTCAAAGAAATTGTTTGTGGAGGTAATTCTAAAAATCAGGTTTTTTATAGATGTTCATATCCGGCCGAGAAGAACATTGTTGATCCAACCACAAGTGAGAATATACTTTGGAAACCGGAAATAAATGTAAGCAAATATATTAGGCAGGACGATCTTGGATCATATAGTACAGATGGTGATTGTATTAATTGTGACTATCCCGATTTATTAGTCCGAAAAGTTGGAACAGGTCTGAATACTAAGCAACGTGTCTTTATATCTATGGTCTGCGATAACTATATTTCAGAATATGATCTTACGGAAGTGATTTTTGATATTGATGCAAATGGAAATACTGTTTTTTTTGATACAAGTACACCATTTTTTTCAAACGATTCGCAATCACCTTTAACAACTTTTATTAGGACATCATTACATACAGATGGTACTAAAGGTAGGGATTTCTGGGGACCACCTACTATGTCAGCAATACAAGATGGTAATTTATATGCCTGGAATGAGATAATAGACCCACTAGATCAAAAGAGTGGCCTAAATGTAGCTTTTAGAGATCCGTCAGCAAACCCTTCTAACGATTTTAATTCTATAGAAAGTTTCTGGGGAGTTCCAAATATGTTAGATCTTAAATATCACCCTAGTTTGATAACATATACAAATTATGAAGACGGCGAGAATTTCTCGACTTTAGTATGGTGTTCTTATGGTGAACCAAATGGTATAAATAGAGAATGCAGGGTTAATTATACAAACATATATGTCAATAACAATCAAATATCTTATGGATTCGATCCAAGTGCATATCATAGATTCCCTAATTACACAACGTCTATATTTAATGACGCTGTAACGAAAGATTTTATGATAGCCGATAACCAAAGTTATTCATATAGTAATGATCTGTGGTTTTTTAACCCCGTTATACAGAGATATATTAGAGATGATGATTATAACACTGATTTTACTTATGAAAGACTAGTATATCAAGAGTCTCATCAGTATATAGACAAAGATAGAATTAAAGCTATTTACATTATTAATGATAAGAATTCAGTAACGCCACAGAGGCTAACCTTTAATACACCTGATACTTATAAAGCATACCAAGATATATACGTGCCTTTGTTAAATCGAACAATAAAATTTGCGACTGATTTGAGCAATCCATACCTTTCTGTTCCAACAACACTACAAACTGATTCCAGATTATCTGATCAGGATCAAGGTAGTTTCAACCTTTCTTTTAATATGGATGACGTACTATTAATATTTCCTTCTGAATGGAGAATGTCTTCCGGAAATCTATATCAAGATATTGTAGATTATGGAAGAGTTAGTCTTTTTAATATTGATAACAATGCATCACTAGGTCATTTGGCTAAATCTGACAGGGTAAATTATGGATCGAATATCTGGAAGAATAGGATTATCTATAATAGTGGTGATGATATATTGAACTCTACTAAGTCATTCTATAAATTCTCTGTTGATGAATATCAAGTTGAAGAAATGATATCAATTAAAGACTCAATTGGTACATTGGATGTATCAGATATCTATGTTAATGATGAGATAAGATTATGGAAAAGACCTTTTACTTTTGATCTACAAGATTCTTTAGTTACAATTGATGTAATAACAAATGATACTCTTTATACTCTGCCATTCGTTTGTGACTCCTCAGATCTGATTTCATTAAAACTTGCGGGGATGCCGGCTCATTTACAACAATTGCAATTACACAACTTAGATTCCAATACATATTATAATTTAATAACACCACAAGCATTTCCGCCTGAGGGTGCAACTAGAATGAACTACCTAATTTTGAATGGAAATGGACACAATTTTAGATTAATAGCCTGTTCTCAGGATTCAAATATTACTTATGAGTCTCAAAGATATATAGGAGGTATTCCTATCATAGATACTATTGATGCCAAGATATCGAGTAGTTCTTATGATCAGATTATTGATTTGCAATATGATCTAAGTGGATATGATGATGTAGCTGACTTTGATGTTGATTTGTATCCGAATCCAACTGATGGTATAGTTATAATAAGACCAGGGCTAGAATATGATAGTGGGCTATTGCAGGACTATACTTTCAAAATAGAGATCATTGATGACTGGGGTAAGGAAATAAGATCATTTAAAGTCAATGCAGGTAGTATAATTGAATATGATACTTCTGAGCTTATAAGTGGTAATTACTTTATTTTAGTAACAAAGATCAGAGAAAATAAAAACTATAGTAGAATACTCAGGCGACTTAATGTGGTTAAATGAAGATATTTAATACAATTAAACTTTTAACTAAGCCCCTTTTAAGGGGCTTTTTTGTTTGCAGTAAGACCAAAATACCAATAGAATAACTCTAAACTCGATTGTGACTGGGTTAGAAAATTGAATAGTCTTGTGCAAGTAAGTTCACACTGTAAGTGATAGAATGGAGTCAGAACACAAATATCACCCTCTATCTCACCTAAAATATCACCTGTTAGGTGATTGATTTTAGTTTAGCTATAGATTAGATTATTCTCAATGTTATTCTATCAAATATTGAGGTTATTTATGAAAGCAAGATTTAGCTTAATGGTAATATTATTCTTAATACTATCATATAATTCACATAGTCTAGAATTACCTAATTGTACACCAGATAATAATTTTGAAGGTTTTGGCATAGCGGAATATGCAGACCCTAGTTCACTCCCTCGACCAGGTTCACTAAGAGCAGTTGATCCTATTTATATACCAGTACCATATATTTATAATGAATCTAATAAACATATAAAGATCAATAAATTTCCTTCTTTAGGAACTCCTGATTTGCCGGGAGATTTTGCATCCATAATTGAAGATATTTTATGGAGTTCTATATGGGGACCTCAGAATATCTTTAATCTCTCGGATCCTACAGCTGCGACAACAATAACTGTGGAGTTCCCAAGTTGTTGGCAATATACTGATGATGTGATTTTTGATACACCCGATTACCCAAGTTACCCGGGTTATATCCCTTGCGATGAAAATGAATGCTGCATCATGACTTTTACTGTTAGGAGGGATGTTAGTGGCCAATGGGGTAAGATTGTAATTGATGGTAAAACTCTTATTAGTAGTGGAGGTCCATGTGGACCACCAATTGACCCTGAAGGTGATCCTTGTGAGAATATATGCTCTGTCTTCGATGAAATAGTCGCTGAAATTGATCCTTTGGAGCATGCTCCTTGTTTTGAATCCTGTGGTACTGCATCTACTATTTTCCAAGGGCCATATGGTAAGCAAATTGAGTATTCTGATGGAATAGGAAATACTGTAATAGTAAGACCAAAATATGAAATAGCTAAATGTTATAATGGTGAATATCAGATAAGCATGTATGGTTTAGAACTGTTGACAACAATTGAAGGAGATTATGGACTTATTAATCAGGATAAATTAACTCAATATTTAATGGAGTATGCGCTAACAAACCTTACCGATAATGACCAGACAACCTTCACAGTGAATTTTAAAATTCCATGCATGACTAAGACTCCTACTGGTTACGAATTATGCGACCCGGAGGATTGCTGTGAATATACTTTCGATATGGAAATTACCGGACCGTCAAACAATAGAGAAAAACAGATAAATAATGTAACTAATACTTGTGGTCCTAAGCCATGGAGTCATACAGTTCCTCATTCAGGAGATTTTGTCACTAACACTCCAATAGATCCAGGTAACTGGGTACAATATTTTCCGGAGACAGATTATCTTTCTTCTCCAATCACCAGATCTAATAATGACCTTACCTCAAAAGAGGTGGGTACTCTTGATGGTACCTTGAATATTACTGCTTTAGGAGCAGCTGTATATACAGTTCCATTATTTGTAGCCCCGGGGACTATGGGAATGGAGCCAGATATCTCTTTGGTATATAATAGTAATGCTGGTAACGGAATGGCCGGATGGGGCTGGAATATTGATGCTCTATCTGTAATTAAAAGATCCGGGAAGGACAGATATAATGACAATTTCAGTGAGGAAATGAAATTTGTTAATCTTGATAAACTAGCTTTGGATGGTGAGAGGTTAATTGTAGTCAGCGGAGCTGAGGGTCAGAACGGTGCGGTTTATAAGACAGAATCAGACAATTCAAGGAGAATCCTGCCACAATTCTCAACGGCAACGGGTTATTCATGGTTTAAAGTGGAATACAAGGATGGCTCTATAGTGGAATATGGCCGGACTACCAATTCCAGACAAATAGTGAAGGATGGAACAATAGGGTGGTATATCAATAAGATTACCGACCATAATGGTAATTATATCGAGTATGAGTACTTCAGGCATAAAGGGCAAACAATTATTTCTGAGATTAACTATACTGGGAATGGTAATGGGTTCTTATTTCCTTATGCCAATGTGAAGTTTAGTTATTCGAAACGCAAAGACAAAAATGAGCAATATTTCAATGGTGATGTTGTTACGAATGAGCTGATATTGGAGAGTGTAGAATCTAAAATTGATAATCAGTTGGTTAGAAAATATGAATTCAATTATCTCTATGAACACTTTTCCAAGCTCCATGAGGTAGTTGAAATAGGAAGTGATAATACAAGAATAAATTCTCTTTTAATAGATAACTATGAATTTTATGAGACTAATGATTTAGTTCAGGAAGTAGAAGTCACTGGAGATATTCCTGGCCTGGTTAATAGCAACTTAAAATATTATGTTTTCGGTGATTATAATGGTGATGGATACAAGGATAGAGTTATAATTGAGAGAGATTATGCTCCTGGTTTGAATGATGCCAGATGGCATCTACAATATGGGAATTATTATGACCATAATAATACTCAGAGTACTTTTGATTTTGATGACCCGGTTGGTGGCACAGTCCTCTTTACCACTGTAGATTATTATAAATATAATCATGAACTGATAAGAAAGTGGATATTCTCCGGTGATATCAATAATGATGGCTATGATGATATGATAGTACCATTTTATGAGCAAAATATCAATAGTACTTATCAAGATGATTTTTATAACCTTGCACACTCCTATCAAAAGTTAAGATTTAAGATCTATCTTTCGGATGGTGAGAAACCAGTTTACCAGGCAGGAAAAGATATAGTTATGAATCTATATGAGTGGGATCCGCCTAGAGATAGAATTTATGTAATTAGAGATATTAAGTATGCTGATTTCGATGCTGATGGGGATATTGATATTGCACCTGTTGGCTATGTACAGAAGCTAGTAACTGATATTAATAGTAGTAAATCATATGATGGTAGACAAAATATAAAAATATCGCTCATTAAATTCCTGGACTCACAATTGAACCTAATGAGTAATCCGGTTATTGATATTGACAACCATATTACTAATCAAAATTACCCAGAAATAACCGTTCACATGGGCAGGTTTAATTCTAATGGTAAACCGGATCTATACATAGCTCATGATAACCAGCACTATGGCGGTGAGTTTTATGAAATAGGGAATACAGGCAAATTCCAGCACATTGATGATTATCCTACATTAGTGGCCGGTGGAGTAAATAGTGCTGTTGGTGATTTCAATGGAGACGGACTCACAGATATTATTCATAAACCAAACGGACCAAAGAGCTGGAGACTCTTTATGAATAATGGTGAGGGGTTTGAACCATCGCAAAAGATAGTGGGTGAGGTAAACGGAATACCAACTCATAATATTGTTAATGGATATGTAGAAAAAAATACTTATCCTGAGAATCATAATTATATTATAGTAAACGATTTCAACGGCGATGGGATGGATGATATACTTAACTACTATCACCACAATGGTAGTGGTAATAGTGTTGAGTTTAAATTCTTCTATTCAAAAGGTTATAATGAAGAATATATCAATCAAAATTTCACACAGAATTTTATTTATGAACAAAAATCACATTACACATCATTCATTGACAGACAATATGTGCTATCAAATGAATTTAAACGAGAAAAAGATCATGGTACCAGGTATTGGTCTAAGTTCTATATAGATGATTTCAATGGAGATGGAAATATAGATTTCTATCTTGAGGACAGAGATATACATTATAACAATACCTGGTATACAATGCCGGATAAGCTCATTATGTTAGTTCCGGGTGAGCATGCTAATCATGTAAAAACTATTACAGAGAGTCTTAATAACAAATATGAGATTCAGTACAATAGTATTACTCATAAAAATAAAGAAGGGAGCCACTTTTATACCAAGAAACATGATTATGATAATGATATAAATGTAATTAACAAGAACTCCGGTTTATTTGTAGTCTCATCTTATGAATATTATAAGGCTACTGATTATACTAATCCTATCTTAGAAGAGAATTTCTATTATTCTGGTGCCCTTATGCATTGGGAAAAGGGATTTTTGGGCTACTCTAATTTTACTAATGACAGAACCAGCAATAACTGGCTATCTTCTTTTACAGATAGACAGTATTTTGAATTGGATGATGTGAATCTAAATACAAACAATAAGCCTATTTATGATTTAGATCTGGTTAAGCAGGAAGCACTTTATGTTGAGTGGTTTGGAGGAGGAAGCAATCCAACATTTATAAGCACAACAGATTTATTATATGATTTTAGTTTGGCTAATTCTGTTTATAATAAATATGCTAACTCGGTTACAACTAAGTATCATGATCCAAATATAGAAGTCAAGAGTACTTCAACTCAGGATCAGTATCATAATATAACATACTCAAAAGAAGAGACTAAGGACCTAAATACCTCCACGGTAACAAGCTATTCAGAGAGTGTAAATACATATATAAAACATACCCCTGGTGGTCACTGGGATAATTTACTTAAGACCTCAGAGGTAAGAACAAAACATAAAGATGATAGTAATATCTTCAAACTCAAGACCACAAATAATTACAACCATTCCAGCAATAAATATCTGTTGACTTCTAAAGTACTTGAAGACTTAAATCATACAGATCCAAATGAAGATGTCACCCAGACAGAGACCTTTACATATGATGCCTTCGGAAATATCCTGACAATTGTCGAATCAGTAAGCGACCCTCTGGAAACACTTCCGAATCGCACAAGATCCAATACTTATGACACAAAAGGAAGGTTTATAGTGAGTGTCACCAACCCACTTAATCAGACCTCTACCAAGGAATATAATAATATCGGTATGGTCACTAAGGAGACCGATATTGAGGGTAATTACAAGACATATCAATACAATGGCTTCGGTACTGTAACAAGTACATCTGATAATTTCGGGATGACCCTCAATGCTAATATTGACTGGGTAGCTAATCATCCGAATCCAGGCAATTATCCAAGTGATGCTTTGATATATACAGAGAATACACCTGCTACTAATGTACCGGGAGTGACTGTTACCAACTTTATGAACTCACTTGAACAAATTATCAGGATAGAGTCTGAAGTACCAACAGAAACAGGAGTCAAGACAACATGGGTTGATAAAGAATACAATAATGCCGGAAAGATTATCAAAGAAACCTCTCCATATTTCACAGCTGACGATCCGGATAGGATAATAGAATACAAATATGAAGAGGTGATGGATCAGTTAAGTGAGATGAAAAACAGGTCGTTTGATAATACAGAATCACTGATCACTACCTATGACAATGACCTGGCAAATAGAAAAGTCACAGTAACCGATCCTGATCTTAGAACTACAATTCAAGTAACAGATGCTGCTGGTAATCTAATTGAATCATATGATCAAGCCAATAATATAGTTTATAAGAAATACGCTAGTAACGGGAAGGTCAGAAATATTGAGACAGTCCTGGAAGATGGTGTAGGTGGCGAGAAGATATCTGTTAATATACACTATGATAACTTCGGTAGGAAAAAGAAACTGGAAGATCCGGATGCCGGTGATTTTGAGTACTTCTATAATGCTTATGGAGAGCTGAAGAAGCAGACCAATCCGAATGGCAGGTCGGAAACCAAATATGATGTTCTTGGCAGACCCACAGAGATCAAACAATATGATGCGCTAAGCAATTTAGAGAATACAATAGACTATACATACGTGAGCTCGGGAGCAGGTATCGGACAGGTTTATACTATATCGGATGATATAAGTACAACAACATACGTCTATAATGGTAATGGTCAATTAACCAGTACATCCGAGGTTGTAGCTGACTATAACAATAATCAGGTAGCTTCTCAGAACTTCATGTCATCTTATACCTATGATTCGTTTGGCAGGCCACTAACAGAAACTGTAGAATCAGGTCATACTTTTGAGAACTTCTATGATACCGGTCTGGGTTATCTCAAGGAAGTCAAGCATAAGATAAACTCCACGACATATAAATCACTCTGGAAGTTCAAGGATGGAGATGAATATGGTCGGATAATAAAATATGAACGCGGTTATGACTCGAATAATAATCCATTAATAGTTGATGTAAGAGGATTTGATGACGTAGGTTTCCCAACAAAAACAGAATCATATTTGCATGCAAATAATAATACCAAGTTAATCGACTATTCATACCTGTTTGATCATAATGAGACCACACTTACATCCCGAACCAATAATAAGGGTACAAGCAAGACCGAATCGTTCCAATATGATGATTTGAATATGTTGAAAAAGATGACCCATAATTCAAATGTAATCAATATACCTTATAACAAAGATGGATCAATTCAATCAAAAACAGGAATTGGAAACTATGTCTATGGCAATACTGATAATCATAAACTGACAGACCTGACTAACTCTACAATAGTTGAAGGCGGTTCCAATATTGTCCTTCAGGATAAAACGATCAACTATAATTCCTTCAATAGTATAGATGATATCTCACAGGGTATTTATTCGACAGATTTCAC